>Ga0180429_10000189_pt1 | contig 56445 bp, 51 predicted proteins | sample SS_ome_FD_132428 | JGI IMG/M metagenome (GOLD analysis project Ga0180429, IMG submission 132428) | Hypersaline lake sediment archaeal communities from the Salton Sea, California, USA - SS_1_S_1 metaG | ecosystem: Environmental > Aquatic > Non-marine Saline and Alkaline > Hypersaline > Sediment ... | reverse complement strand
GTGACCCTGACCATCAGTGACGGTACGGTTACCCTGGACAGCTCCTTTCAGATCAGGGTGGCCAATGTAAACGATGCCCCGACCTTTGAAACGATGCCCGACACCGTGGCCACTGAAGATGTGCTCTACTCATCGGCCATCGCCGCGGCAGATATTGATGTGGGGGATTCCCTGATGTACGCTGCTACGACCCTTCCTGCCTGGGGAACCTTCAATGATACCACCGGCGTGTTGAGCGGGACACCGGGAAATGAGCATGTGGGCTTCCACGATGTGACCCTGACCATCAGTGACGGTACAGTTACCCTGGACAGCTCCTTTCAGATCAGGGTGGCCAACGCAAACGATGCCCCGACCTTTGAAACCATGCCAGACACCGTAGCCACCGAGGATGTGCTCTATTCATCGGCCATCGCCGGGGCGGATATTGATGTGGACGATTCCCTGATCTACGCTGCTACCACCCTTCCTGTCTGGGGAACCTTCAATGATACCACAGGAGTGCTGAGCGGGACCCCGGGCAATGAACATGTGGGCTTTCACGATGTGACCCTGACAATCAGTGATGGCACTGTTACCCTGGACAGCTCCTTTCAGATCAGGGTGGCCAACGCAAACGATGCCCCGACTTTTGAAACAATGCCCGATACAGTCGCCCTGGAAGATATGCCCTATTCATCTGCCGTAGTCGGGGCTGACATTGATGTGGGGGACTCCCTGATTTACAGTGCTCCCGTACTTCCGGCCTGGTTAACATTTAATGATACTACAGGCGTTCTGAGTGGGACGGCGGGGGATACCCTCCTGGGGGATCACAATGTGACCCTGAGGCTCTCCGATGGAACAGTGAATGTGGACAGTGCATTTGTCATTACGCTGTTAAATACAAACGATGCCCCCACCTTTGCCACTATGCCGGATACGATTGCTTTGGAGGATATGCCCTATTCATCCGCAGTCACAGGGGCGGATGTTGATATTGGGGATTCACTCATATACAGTGCACCCCTCCTGCCGGAATGGTTGACATTTAATGATACCACCGGGGTCCTGAGCGGAACTGCAGGAGATACTCTTCTGGGTGATCACAATGTGACCCTGAGGATCTCTGACGGGACGGTAAATGTGGACAGCTCTTTCATCATTACCCTGGTGAATACGAACGATCCGCCGGCCTTCACGTCTGTTCCGGACACCATTGCCATTCAGGGAGATTTGTATTCTTACACTCCCACAGCGGTGGATATTGACGGGGATACCCTGTTCTTTTCTGCTCCGGTACTGCCCATCTGGTTAAGCTTCGACTCGGCAACACATGTACTGAGTGGGACACCGGGCAACGATCATGTGGGTGATAACAGTGTTTCCCTCATGATTACCGATACGGTTGTCAATGTGGTCCAGTCTTTCGTGATCGAAGTTGAAAATATTAACGATCCTCCCGCATTCACTTCCACTCCGATCACAGAAGCCCGTCCGGGAGTGGCTTATGAATATCTGGTCACAGCTGAAGATGTGGATGGGGACAGCCTCACTTTCACTGCCCTGGTGCTGCCCGGATGGCTGACTTTCGATGCTTCAAGCCAACTGCTAAGTGCAACCCCAAGTGATACGGATGTGGGGGATCAGTTTGCAACCATAAGGGTATCGGACGGAATACTTTTTGCCGATCAAACCTTTGTTGTCTCGGTTAGCTATGCGAATCATGCTCCGAATTTTATTTCTGATCCGGCCACAACAGTGGTTGTGGGAGAGGCCTATATATACACCATAAATGCCTATGACATCGATGGTGACGAGCTGACCTATTCTGCACCGGTCTTACCCGACTGGCTGACGTTCTACCCTCAAACGCATGTAATAAGCGGAATTCCTCAAACGGAAGATTTAGGTCCCCACGACGTTACTGTAAGTGTTTCTGACGGAACAGTATCGGCACAACAATCCTTCCCCTTAACTGTATTAGATATAAATTCAGCACCTGAATTCACATCCACACCCGTGACATCGGTCATCGAAGATCATTTATTTGTGTATTATGTCACTGCCGAGGATGCGAATGGTGACGATCTTAGCTTCTCTGCTATTCTTTTACCTGACTGGTTAGTCTTTGATCCCCTGACCGGAATACTCCATGGCACCCCCGATCATACAGATATTGGTGATCACAATGTAACTCTTTCCGTTTCAGATGGGGAATTATCAACAGAGCAGAACTTTACCATTACCGTGGAGGCTCCATCCGGAGTTGGATTCAAGGACCTGAATTCTCCGGATTTTATGATCGTATATCCCAATCCCACCCAGGGCAGGTTCATTGTTGAAATGGCTGCTGGGATCGAGCAGGAGCTGCACCTCGAAATTCTGGATCCCCTCGGAAGAATCGTAATACAAAAGCAATATCCTCCATACTACTGGATCTGGGAAGAATTTGATCTGAGCGATCGTCCTGCCGGCTTATACTTCATCAGGATCTATCATGAATCCGACCAGGCCATCAGGAAGCTGATCGTTCAGTAGCTTCCTATCCTAGTGCCGGCGACTGTTGACATCTATTTCCATACCGCCCTCCCTGGCCATTTTATTCAGTCTGTATTTGAAGGTGAGCATAAGATAACGCCCCATGGTATTGGAACGGGTTTCGCGCAAATAGTTTAATTCGCTTATGCGATGTACATTCTGGTTCCTGTCCAGCAGGTCATATCCCGACAGTGTGAGAATTCCACGATTGTTAGCCAGGAAGGAATAGCTGACTTCCGCGCGAAGGAGTGGTATCCGGAACTCATCCCCCGCACCCAGATCTGAATAATTTGTCACATCCGCTGTGAATTCAAAATGCCACTTATCATTGGGGGTATACCTGAGGTCTGCAAACCAGCTCAGATCAAAGTAGCTGTTGTTAAGCGATTCCTGGATATCATACCAGGTCCGGGTCAGAGTTACCCCGACTCCTGATTCCACATCCCAATGCTTCTTTTTCCGGTTGTCTGCACTGAAGGAATAACGCTGATTCAGCGTATTGTAAATGTTCATTACCTCATTGACCATGTTCATTCCCCGGTTCCACCTCTCCTCCACATCCAGGTTGACCTTGATCCCCAGCTTACGAATGGGAGTTGAAAAATCGAAACTCAGGCGAGCGTTGTAATCCCAATCCACGTTGTCCAGTGTGGAGATCTGTACCAGGTCATCGGTAACAGTAGTGGACCAGTTGATTTTGTCACTGGTATATCCTCCACTGAGTGCCATCATAAAAGAGGTGAAGGAGAACTGGTCAAAAATCAGCCAGTGTATGTTGGCTGTGTGACTGTATTCTGGATTCAGAGAAGGATTTCCGTAATAGATATTCAAGGGATTCAGGTAATTTACCACTGGCAACAACTGGTTCACCGTGGGAGTATTAAGCATAGAGGCGAAATATACATTGAACTTCCTGCCTGAAGATGCTGAATAGTCCCACGAAAATGTGGGCGTGAAATAGCGCAGTTCAGCCTCCGGATAAGAAAGTTCATGGAGACTGTTTTCAAGGGTCCCTAACTTTGCGAAAATTCCCATGGAGAGTTGAGATTTTTTGGTGTTCCACCGAAAATTAAATCCCGGCCTGATCCAGCGGTAGTCTGTGCTGAAAGAGGGACTCACCGAATCCACCGGGATCATGCCATTTTCCAGGGAACCCTGCAAACGATCCAGTTTTTCGAAATTTCTCCCTAAGCGTATCGCCGGATCCAGGTAGAGCCCTTTCCCGATCCTCCGGGTATAGGCCGCCTGTACGGAAAAAATTGCCATATCGCTTTGATTGTCCTGGTACTGGTTAAACTGGTCCGGATCACTTCCTGAACTAAAGTCTGTCCGGTTGCTGATTTGTATCTCATCCAGTCCACTTGAAAAAGCACCATCCGCAGTGAATTTGAGCACTGATCTGGACTTCCCGATTATGCGGTAATAAGTCCCCGACAGGTCCCCGCTGATCCGGTCCGATTGTTCTTCCCGTTTGCTGAGCTGGCTGGACACCAGCTCCTCTGCACTCCTGTTCTCTGTGTTCTGGAACCTGGACAAGTTGCCGTACATCAGGCCAACATTTCCTCCAAAGATCAGGTTATGAGTGGAATCGATCCTCCTTCTTAATCCAAAATTGATCCGGTGGGCCATGTTTTGGGTGTTTTGCAAAGTCTGATCGCCGGTAGTAAAGGTCCCGTCTTCGGTATAGCGTTCTGTACGGGTCCATTGTTCCAGGTCCCTGTCACTTCCCTTAAGCAGGTAGCTGATGTAGGAACGGTTGTGCTTATTGGTGGAATGGGAAAAATTCAGTCCACCTGCCCCGTTGGTGGCCAGTCCGTCGACAGGCTGACCAAAGTTGATCGGGAAGTCACTATCACCTCCCATAGATATTTTTGCCGATCCGCCGCCTCCACTCATTGCTGCAATACCCCCGTTGAAATTCAGGTAATCATTGAATGAAAACCCATATTCATTCACATTGTTAATCATCCCTAATCCGGCCAGCTGGATCTTATCGGTAAAACGATAAATCTTCCCACTGGCCTTGTAATGCTGGTCATTTCCATAGCCGGCCAGCACATCTCCAAATACTCCTTTCTTCTTATCCTCCTTCAGTTCAAGGTTGATCGTTTTATTGCGGGACCCGTCATCGATCCCGGTGAATTCTGTTTCGTCCGACTTCTTATCGTAAACCTTCACTTTATCAATGGCATCGGCAGGGAGGTTCCGGGTGGCCACCGTGGGATCACTCCCAAAAAACTCCTTTCCATCCACATAAAGGGTATTTACATCTTCCCCAAGGGCTTTAATATTTCCGGCGCGATCGACCTCCACCCCTGGTAACTTCTTTAAAAGTTCCTCCGTCATGGCATCGGGCCGGGTCTTGAAGGCCGCAGCATTGTATACCACGGTATCGCCGCGGATCTGAAGGGGAACTGCCTCTCCCACCACCTCCGCTCCTTCCAGGTCCACCGGCAAGGGAATCATCAGGATATCACCCACATTGGCACCCTTCTCCCTGGGCAGAGTGATTGGATTATAAAAGGGGCGAAAGCCCATGAAGGAGGCCTGAAGCAAGTAGTCCCCCGCCCGGATGTTCCTGATTTCAAATTGTCCCTGTGCATTGGTGATTCCGAAGAATTCCATGGTAGAATCGATCGGATTTAGGAGCACCACTGTTCCCGAGGCAAGGGGCACAGCGCGGTCATCAAAAAGCCTCCCGGATATAGAATAAGTCTGAGCACTCAATTGCATGGAGCCTAGCACCAGCAATAAAAAAAACAGTTTTCTCTTTGGCATCACCAGGGGATCTGTAAGAAAGCCTTATTCATTGATTTTTATCACAACGGTTTGCATGCTGCCGCCGCCTTCTTCGCCTTCCACACCCATTTCCTGCATCTTCTCGGCCACCAGGTCTTCAAACTCCTCCCGGGTGACTTTCTTTCCTTTGGTGGGTCGCTTCAATATTCCCTTGTCCAACAGCTTTAACTCAACATCGGTGGCAGTTAGCGTTCTGTCTCCATCCTCCATCTCAAGAGCCAGAACCAGTCCCGGGAGACCACAATAGCGTCCGGGACCAACAGCAACAGATATTTCAGGAGTGAACCAGGCGTGTACCTCCTTTCCCTCAACTTCTGATACAGCCTCCTGGCAGGGATAATCCAGGATAGCCCTCTGTTTTCCTGTCATCTTCCATTTCTCATCTTTCATATCGGATTCGATCAGAAAAATCCGGGTCATAAACTCCTGCTGTTCTATCAACTCCTTATTAACAAGATCCATATAGGTCTTATTATCAGGCTCGTACATTGTAATTACCATCCCCCCTTCTTCCATGGGCACGGCCTCCTCCGGCTCCTCACTCTTATGGTTTTGAAACAGAGCCGCTTCCTCTGAAAAGTGAAGAATTTTCTCTGATTTCTGCTCCTTGGGTAATGCATGTGCAAACTGGGCTGCATCCCCCTCCAGCTGTATATCGAATTTCAGTATTTGTTCATAAATCACAGAACCGGAGAACAGGAAGCTGTTGTTTGACTGCTGGGCATTAAGCAAGATTGCCATGCTCAGGAATACTGGTAGTAGAATCGTTTGTTTCATGTTAAGCTTTTTGTTTCAAAAGTAGATTTCATACATACTCCAATTGGTTAATACCAGATGAAATAAGGTTAATTAAGGTTAATCGGAAGCGCATAAAACCCGGGGACGCCTATATTTGTATGCGAATGAATTCTTCCGGAAGAAGATATCGATGGATGGCACTACTGATGATCAGCAGTCAGATCTTGCTTGGTGGCTTTGTGCTTTACTGGTTGAACGGACAGTACCAGGAGGAGCAGGCAAGGCTTCATGAGCAACTGGATCATGAATATCACCTGGTTCATGATCAACTTGTGGACTCCATGTTGCTTAAACGCCTGATCATTCCATCCATTGAAGATTCAATCAGGCAAAAGATTAAGCTCCCTGAGAACAGTCCCCCCGGTGACCTGGCAGATTCCGGTTCAACAGTTGTTATGATGAAGCAGTTTTTTGCAAGGCCTCCGGATGAAGATGACCTGGTTTCCATTCATGTGGAGGGAATATCACTGGCAGATACATCCGGGAATAATCCAACAACAAATGCGGGAATGATCGTCACATCCGGAATGGTGGATGAAGATAGAATGGTCCAGAGTATTAAGCTCTTTATAAATGAGAATGAAGAGACCTTCCGAAACGATTCAGGTATTCATGTATATGCGATGCAGATCGATTCCACTGCTCTGTTTCAAAAAATGGAACAAGTCCTGGAAAGCAAAGCCTGGCATTTTGCCCTTGCATGGCCCGGGGAGGAATTCAACAACACAGAGGCAGACACACCGCCCGGAGTAGTCCTGTCCGGCGGACCCAGCAGGCACATGCCTGTCATGCTGGTCCAATCGTATAAAGGTTTTCTCTACCGGTCCATTCTCCCGCAGTTATTCTTTAGCCTGGTTCTGCTGGTTTTATCAGGCTCAGCACTACTCTTTGCATACAGAAGTCTGAAAAAACAGATCGCCCTTCACCAGCTTCGCGATGATTTTATAGCCAACATCAGTCACGAATTAAAAACTCCTGTTTCTACAGTCAAAATTGCATTGGAAGCACTTCGTAAATACGATTTGCAGAAGGATCCGGAGCTAAGCAGAAAATACCTGGATATGTCTGCCAGCGAACTGGAGCGCCTGGAGCTGCTTGTCGGCAGAGTTCTTCAACACGACATGCTGAGAAATCCTGCTCTGGTGCTACAAAAAGAAAGCAGCGATCTCGATGCAATGGTACAAAAGGTATTGCGGACCCTGGAGATTCCCATCCGGGAAAACGGTGCAACAATCCGGGTAATGCCTGAAACTGAAATCCCTTTGGTCAATGTTGATCCGGTATACATGGAAGGCGTGATTTTGAACCTGGTGGACAATGCTTTGAAATATGCAGGACCTGAGGCGAAAATTGAGATTCTGCTTGACAGCGACAGTTCCGGAATCAGTCTCTCTGTGAGGGACCAGGGCCCAGGGATTCCCAGGGCATACAGGAAGCAGGTTTTTGATAAGTTTTTCAGAGTTCCCTCGGGACTCAAGCACAATGTAAAAGGATCCGGACTGGGACTTAATTTTGCCTCCCAGGTGATGAAACAACACAAGGGATCCATCACCATGAAGCCAAATGATCCGCAGGGGTGCATCTTCACCCTCCATTTTCCAAATCCAGGCGAATGAAGGCAAAAGTGCTGTACATAGAAGATGAGAAGCATCTGGGTCAAATTGTAAAGGAGACCCTTGAAAAGCAGGGATATCAATTGGTCTGGGAGACCGATGGCGCGCAGGTGATGAAACACCTCCATGGTCCCTTCAACCCGGATATCTGTGTCCTGGATATTATGCTGCCCCACCTGGATGGGTATGAATTATGCAGGCAGATGAAAGCTCTGAAACCCGATCTGCCGGTCATCTTCCTGACGGCAAAGACGGAGACAGCCGATCTGGTCAGGGGATTTGAAGCCGGAGGAACCGATTACATCCGGAAACCCTTCAGCATGGAAGAGCTGATGGTCCGTATCGAAAATCAGCTTTTACTTACCAATGGAGATACATCCAGCCCCGGGCTTCCAGATGAGGAGATTCAGCTGGGGAACTATATCTACCACCCTGGCCGATATGAGTTGGTATCGCCTGAGGAAACCTATATGCTATCACATCGTGACAGTGAGATCCTGACTCAGCTGGCCTCCTCTGTAAACCGGGTAATCGATCGTAAACAAATACTGATGGCCGTGTGGGGCGACGACTCCTTCTTTAACTCCCGCAATCTGGATGTCTATATCCGTAAGATCAGGGAATACTTTAAACACGATCCCGGAATCCGGATCCAGACCCTGAAAGGAAAGGGCTATCTTTTCCTGGTACCAAAGTAAAAAGCTCCTGGAATTCTGCCAAAATGTCAAAGCAAAGCTCTTGGCTCAATATTTGACCTATCAGGATCAAATTATTGAATGGTATAAGTGAATACGAATATGGCAAAGAAGTCGGAAAAAGCTGATAAACAGCAAAGTAAGAAGATAGAGGTTGAAGAAACCCTGAAGCAGGAGAAGGCTCAGGAGGAGTCTGCAGAGAAAGAATCCCCGGAACAGGCTGAAGAAGAACAGCAGGAGGAAGTTAAAAAAGAGCCCACGGCAGAGGAAAAGCTGGCAGAATTGCAGGATCGCTACCTGCGCTTGTCAGCCGAATACGATAATTTCAGGAAAAGAACTCTGAAAGAAAAGATCGACCTGCAGAAAAGTGCCAATGAAAACTTGCTGGAGGCGCTGCTGCCGGTGGCGGATGATTTTGACAGGGCCATGCAATCCGTGGACGAAGCCAGGGATATCGAAGCCGTCAAAGAGGGAATGAAACTGATCTCGGGCAAATTCCTTGGTTTCCTGAACCAACAGGGAATTAAAGAGATTGAAGCTCAGAATAAAGCCTTCGATACGGATCTACACGAGGCGATCACCAAAATCCCTGCTCCATCTAAAAAGCTAAAAGGCAAGGTGGTGGACGTTGTTCAGAAAGGATATTATCTGAAGGATAAAGTTTTGCGTTTTTCAAAGGTGGTTATAGGGGAATAAGATGGGAAAAAAAGATTATTACGAAGTGCTGGGAGTTTCCAAAGATGCGGCTCAGGACGAGATCAAGAAAGCTTACCGGAAACAGGCACTTCAATACCATCCGGATAAGAACCCGGGCGACACGGAGGCCGAAGAGAAATTCAAGGAGGCCGCCGAAGCCTACGAGGTTCTTTCTGATGCACAAAAACGGCAAAAATACGACCAGTTTGGCCATGCTGCTTTTCAAAACGGTGGAGCCGGTGGCTTCCACGGTGGCGGTATGACCATGGAGGATATCTTCTCACAGTTTGGAGATATTTTTGGCGGCTTCGGGGGATTTGGCGGTTTTGGTGGCTTTGGCGGAAGCGGCAGGGGTGGCGGTGTCACCAAAGGATCCAACCTGCGTGTCAAGGTCAAACTGAGCCTGGAAGATGTGGCTAAAGGTGTGGAGAAGAAGATCAAGGTGAAAAAATATGTCGCCTGCGATGCCTGCGGCGGATCAGGAGCCAAACACGGTACCGCAAAAGACACCTGCTCGACCTGTCACGGAAACGGTCAGGTAACCCGCGTAACAAATACCTTCCTGGGACAGATGCAAACAGCGTCCACCTGTCCCACCTGTCACGGAGAGGGGACCACCATCAGTCAGAAATGCGAATCCTGCTATGGCGAAGGTATTGTAAAGAAGGAGGAAGTAATTAAAATCAATATCCCTGCCGGAGTAGCAGAGGGGATGCAGGTGAAGATGAGCGGAAAGGGAAATGCGGCCCGCCGTGGGGGCGTCAATGGCGATCTCCTTGTCATCATCCAGGAAGAGAATCATCCCGAACTGACCAGGGATGGAAGTGACCTGCTTTACAATCTCTACCTGAGTATCCCGCAGGCCGTTCTGGGAGCTGCAGTTGAAATTCCTACCGTAGAGGGAAAGGCCAAGATCAAGATCGAAGCCGGGACCCAACCGGGCAGAGTGTTAAGACTCAGGGGAAAAGGTCTGCCCGAAGTCAATGGGTACGGAAAGGGCGATTTGCTGGTGCAAATCAACGTATGGATTCCGAAATCCATGGAAAAAGAAGAAAAGAAGGTGTTTGAAAAAATGGAACAATCGGATACCTTTACTCCCCGACCCGATAAAACAGAACACGGTTTTTTCAACCGCATGAAAAATTTCTTTGAATGACCCTTATACGTGCCAGTGAAGTTGTCAAGGACTTCAGCGGACACAGGGCACTGAACCATGTATCCATGGAAGTCCCTGAAGGCAGCATTTATGGCTTGCTTGGACCAAATGGTGCCGGCAAGACCACCCTGCTTCGCATTATCAACCAGATCACAGCTCCCGACCAGGGCTCCATACATTTTGCGGGACGTCCCATAAGCCCGGAACACCGGCATATGATAGGCTACCTCCCGGAAGAGCGGGGACTATACCAGAAAATGAAAGTTGGAGAACAGGCACTCTACCTGGCTCAGCTAAAGGGGCTTTCCCGGCAGGAAGCTACGAAGCGCCTGCATACCTGGTTCCGGAAGTTCGAGATTGAAGCCTGGTGGAACAAGAAGGTGGAAGAACTCTCCAAGGGTATGGCCCAGAAGATTCAGTTTATTACCACTGTGCTGCACGAGCCAAAGCTCCTGATCTTTGATGAACCCTTCAGTGGATTTGATCCCATTAATGTCAATCTGCTGAAACATGAGATCCTGCAGATGAAGAAAAACGGCGCGACCATTATCTTCTCTACCCACAACATGGCATCGGTGGAGGAACTCTGCGATCACATCACACTTGTAAACGAATCGGAGGTTGTGTTGCAGGGCGAAATCTCAGAGATCAGGGAGCGTTACCGGGCCAACAAGTATCAGCTTAGCTTCTCGGGCAAGGAAGAGAAACTGGCTGAGGGTCTGGACCCCCGTTTTGAACTGCTGGGTGTGGAGGAAAATGGAATGGGTCGCAAAGCCACCATTCAAATTAAAAGCGGGAGCGAAAGTTCGGGCGACCTGATCCGGAATCTGCTGGATCTTGTGGAGATAAAAGAGTTCCGCGAAATACTGCCGGGCATGAATGACATCTTTATCCAGGTGGTTCAGGATACACAAAAGAAGGAGGGCCGAGAATGAACAAGATTAGCCTGATTATCAAGCGAGAGTACCTGACCCGCATCCGAAAGAGGTCATTCATCATCATGTCGGTGCTGGGACCCCTGATCTTTGCCGCCTATGTTCTGATCCCCATGTACTTTGCAAGCCTGGAGGACAAGGAGGAGAAACGCGTGGTGGTGATAGACAACTCCGGACTGTTTACACAGCAGGGCCCCGACGGACCAGCTTTTATTATTCCTGAAACAGAAACGCTTAAATTCCAGGTGGTTGAAGGAATTCCGATTGAAACATTCAAGGAGACTTTCGAGGAGTCGGGCTATTATGCCCTGCTCTTTATTCCCGCCAACATCCTGGCTTCGGAATCGTCTCTGATCTACTCCACCAAGCAAACTTCCGTAGAGATATCGGAGTACCTGCGGCGCTCCATGGAGACCGAGATTGAAGATCTGAAGCTGGCCCAGCATGAAATTGAGGGCATTGACAAAATCCTGGCCCAGGTGGAAACCACCATCAAGGTCAGAAACATAAAATGGACCAAGGACGGGAAAACACAGGAGAGCAATACGGCCGTGGTGATGGGACTGGGCTACCTGTCTGGAATGCTGATCTTTTTCTTTATTTTCTTTTTCGGATCCCAGGTCATGCGTGGGGTCATCGAAGAAAAGGTAAGCCGGATCATCGAAGTCATTGTCAGTTCGGTAAAACCCTACCAGCTGATGATGGGCAAAATTATCGGGGTGGGCCTGACCGGTCTGACCCAGTTCCTGATCTGGATGATCCTCTCTGCGTTTCTGGTCACCGGACTGAAAGCGGCTTTCTTCCCGGAACTGAACCAGACGCCCACCGAACAGGTGGTGGCCTCCGATCTTTTTGACCAGGACGCGGGCACTCAGCATCCGGACACGCAATCTCCCGAACTTCTGGCCAATGAAGATATGGATACGGCCCAGGAGATTTTTGCTTCCCTGAAATCCATCAATGCCGGGGTGATGATAGGCTCCTTCCTCTTCTATTTTATTTTCGGATACCTGCTATATGCCGCCATGTTTGCAGTGATCGGATCGGCCGTGGACAATGAAACGGATACGCAGCAGCTGATCTTCCCCGTCATTCTGCCTTTGATCCTGGGCATTTATGTGATGATCAGTGCCATCAACAATCCGGATAACGCACTTTCCTTCTGGTTCAGTATGATTCCCTTTACGTCGCCTGTGGTCATGATGGTGCGGATCCCCTTCGGTGTACCCTGGTGGCAAATGGCTCTTTCAGGGTCCCTGCTTGTGGCTACCTTCCTGGGGATGACCTGGGTGGCTGCCAAGGTGTATCGCACCGGGATCCTGATGTATGGAAAAAAGGCCAGCTACAAAGAGATCTGGAAATGGCTAAGATATAGCTCATGATCACAGCAATACTCGATTTCGGAACCAATACCTTTAACCTGCTGATTGCTGAACGAAAGGAACGAGGCTTCAGTATTCTGCTCAGCAGCAAGCAACCCGTGAAACTGGGACGTGGCGGTATCCAGGCAAACAGGATCACACCCGATGCGATCGAGCGTGGTTTTATCGCCATTCAGAATCACATGGAAACCATCCGGAACTACGAAGTGGACGAGATCAGAGCCTTTGCCACCTCGGCCATCCGGAATGCAGCCAACGGGGAAGAATTCACCGAAGAGGTTCGGCGACGTTTTGGTTTCCGCACCAGGATCATCCCGGGTGACCGGGAAGCCGAACTGATTTACAAAGGCGTCCGTCAGGCAGTCTCCTTCAGGGATGAGAATGACATGATCCTGGATATCGGGGGAGGCAGCATTGAGTTTATCATATGTAATAAGCAGGGCATCGTCTGGAAAAAAAGCTTCGAGCTGGGCATGGCACGTCTGCTGGAACGTTACACCCTTTCAGATCCGATCACCTCCGAGGAGGTCAGGGTGCTGGAAGACTATTTCAGGCAGGAACTGGCTCCCTTGCGGGAAGTGGTTCTTAAGGAAAAACCAGGTACCCTGATTGGTGCCTCAGGCTCCTTTGATACCTTTCGGGCCATCATCAAACACCGTCATGGACTGGAATCCGATCATAAATTCGGCAGGGAGATCTCACTCAGGGATTACTCCAGGTTGCATAAGGATCTGGTTCGTTCCACCCGGGAAGAACGCCTGTCCATGCCGGGCATGGAACCTGTACGGGTGGAGATGATTGTGGCCGCCACGATTTTTGTTAGTTTTGTGATACGTTCCTGCCAGATCAAGCATCTCTATCATTCAGAATTTGCTCTGAAAGAAGGAGTCATCTCCGAACTGGTGGGCATCTGAGTTGACTCTCCTGGCAGCCAACTGCAAGGAATCATCGTTTAATTATTATTGAATATGGAACATATCCTGGTCATTGACGACGAAAGAAGTATCCGGAATACCCTGAAGGAAATTCTTGAATATGAAAAATTCAAGGTGGAGCTGGCCGAGCATGGTGCCGAGGGACTTGAAAAATTCAAGGGGGGCAATTACGACATTGTCTTATGCGATATCAAGATGCCCGAAATGGACGGACTGGAAGTGCTGGAGAAGATAAGTGAAGAGGGAAAAGATACCCAGGTGATTATGATCTCGGGACATGGCAACATAGATAATGCGGTGGAGGCCATTAAGAAGGGCGCTTTCGACTTTATCGAGAAGCCACTGGATCTGAACAGGTTATTGATTACCATTCGCAATGCCCTGGATAAATCGACGCTGATCACCGAGACAAAAGTACTGAAGAAGAAGGTGAGAAAAGGCAACGAAATGGTTGGTGAATCTGCGGCCATCCAGCAGGTCAGGGAAATCATCGACAAAGTAGCCCCCACCGATGCCAGGGTGCTTATAACCGGATCAAACGGAACCGGCAAAGAGCTGGTTGCCCGCTCGCTCCATGATAACAGTACCCGCGCGGCGGCACCCTTTATTGAAGTGAATTGTGCAGCCATTCCCTCAGAACTCATCGAAAGTGAGCTGTTTGGACATGAGAAAGGGGCCTTTACCTCAGCCATTAAGCAGCGTAAGGGAAAATTTGAACAGGCCGACGGGGGTACTATTTTTCTTGATGAGATCGGTGATATGAGTCTCTCCGCCCAGGCCAAGGTGCTGCGGGCATTGCAGGAAAATAAGATCTCCCGGGTGGGCTCCGACAAGGACATCAATGTGAATGTAAGGATCATTGCCGCCACCAATAAAAATCTTAAAACAGAGATCGAGAAGAGTAATTTCCGGGAGGATCTCTATCACAGGCTCAGCGTCATCCTGATCCAGGTTCCCTCACTGAACGAGCGACTGGAGGACATCCCCCTGCTGGCCGATCACTTTAACCATTTGATCGCCGAAGAATACGGGAATTCACCCAAAGTGATCAGGGAAGACGCCATCAAGGAACTCCAGAAAATAACCTGGACCGGGAACATCCGGGAATTCCGGAATGTGCTCGAGCGCTTGATTATCCTTTGCGAAAAGGAGATTAGCGGCAAGGATGTGATCAGCTTTGCCATGCCCATTTCAAAGTAAGGCCCTTCACAAAGCCCTTCACCCCTTACACCCTTAGAACTGGAAGTAAATAAAGGGCTGCAGGTCGGCTGACCAGGATTGGTAAATCACAAAGATCACCAGGACAGTGATCAGGATCTTCACCCAGAGCTTTGTGCGAATAAAGGCATTGAGCAGATCCACCTTCCACTGCTCCGGCACCCAGTGGGTAAAATATCCAAATGCCATCACTCCGAAAACCAGCCTGTAGCTCCATAGCACTTCCGGGATGATCCGGATGTTGAATTCATGCAGCACCTGGTGGATCAGTTGATTGGCCTTCTCCATGGATTCGGAGCGGAACCAGATCCGGGTAAAGGTGATAAACACGAAGGTGTTGAATATCTTCCAGAAGCGCACCGCCCAGTGCTTTATATTTTCGTAAGGTGATACCCGTCTCCAGAGCTTGTAAACAATCAGTCCCAGACCATTGAGTCCGCCCCAGACCAGGAACTGCCAGCTGGCCCCGTGCCACAATCCACCCAGCAACATTGTAATCATCAGGTTTACGTCGGTCATGACCCTCCCCTTCCGGTTTCCTCCAAGGGGTATATAAAGGTAGTCCTTCAACCAGCTGGAAAGAGAGATATGCCAGCGCTTCCAGAAATTACCCACATTGGTGGCCTTGTAGGGAGAATTGAAATTTTTAGGAAGGCGGAATCCCAGCAAAAGGGCCACACCAATGGCAATATCTGTATATCCCGAGAAATCCACATAGACCTGGAGAGAGTAGCCGAAGAGCGCAGTCAGATTCTCAAATCCTGAGAATCCGGTGGGATTGGCAAAGACCCGGTCCACAAAATTCAGGGCAATGTAGTCCCCGATAAACATCTTCTTAAATAATCCTTTCAGGATCAGGAAGAGGGCAAAACCAAACTCCTGCATGGACAGGCTGTAGCGTTTATATAGCTGGGGAATGAATTCAGAGGCCCTGACAATGGGTCCGGCCACCAGCTGGGGGAAGAAGCTTACGTAAAAACCGAAATCAAGAATGTGCCTGACCGGATCAATCTTTCCCCGGTAGATATCCACGGTATAGGAAATGGTCTGGAAAGTATAGAAGGAAATTCCCACCGGAAGCAGGATGACCGATACATCAAAATGAGTCCCGGTAAGCCGGTTGGACCACAATGCCAGGTGGTTGACCACCTCCATATCAAGATTAAACAGGGAATTGACCGTATCTACAAAAAGGTAGGTATACTTGAAATAGGAGAGCAGGAAAAGGTTTACAAATACACTCATAATCACCCCGAACTTCCTCCACTCCATTTTCCTGGCCCGGTATATCAGGTTCCCCAGGTAGTAATCAGAAAATGTCGAGAAGACCAGGATCAGGAAAAAGAGCCCGGACGTTTTCCAGTAAAAAAAGAGGCTTGCTGCAAACAGGAAGGCATTCCTGGCAGCACGCTGACGATAGATCCCCGAATAGATCAGGAGAACCACCAGGTAGAAACCCCAGAAAAAGAGCCGGGTGAAAATCAGGGGCTTCTCAGGATTAAACAGGAATATATCTGAAAGTATCTGACTCACCTGCTGGTCTTTTGGGTTTCATACTCGGTATACTCCAACATCAGTGCCTTGTAGAACATCTCGGCCACCAGGTTGACCCCCAGGTTGGTAAAGTGCACATAGTCGGTGGAGGCCAGGGCCGGATCGGCGTGTACAAAAGAGGCCATGGAGTTCTTCCCTCCCATGGCTTCATACAGGTCCCAGAATCCAAAGCCACTTTCCAGGGCTGCTTCCCTGAGTGCATCCCTGATCCCTTCGAGTCCGGGATAGGTGGAGAATTGTCCATTCTCACGAACAGACATATCCGCCGGCCCGATCAGAATTACAGGTATACCCGGACATAGCTCCTTAAAAAAATCAAGCTGCCGCTTGAAGGCTCTTTTGTAGTAAGCCGGGCTCATGTAGGGAACCACGTTCCCTCCGTACTGCAAGATGATCAGTCCGGGTGAAAGGGCATTCAGCATGGCTTGCTGGGTTCTCCGGTTCATGGAAGTAAAGATGAGCCCCGAGCCGCCCCTCATGGCAATATTATCTGCCTGCACGCCTCCCGCCGATTCAAAGGAGATTCCGTAAATCCGCCCCCCTTCCGGCAAATTAAAACTGATCTCCACATCATTTATCTGCTCACTCAGGTGGAAATCAGCCACACAAAATCCATCTGGAAGTCCCCGCAGGGTATCAGAATAAGTACCATTTGCCCGAAAAGCAACAGTTGCATCATCCACATAGGAGTGCATGAAGAGCCTGATCCGCTGAACCTTGCCTCCCCTGCGGCTGGTATTGAAGCGGTAGTAAAGGAGGGGCCAGCTGCCATCCTCCGGAGTGGGAACAGAAGCAAAGGCCCCCATAATGCCGTAAGACTTATGATTTATGGTGCTGTCCCTCTTCCCAAAATAGGTATATCTCAGCCACTCACCGCTTTCCTCCTGCTGGTAAGAGAGGCTGCCCGAATAGAGTGGAATGGCCTGTACCAGTCCCGTACCTGTCCCCCCGAAATGCCTTTGCAGCCGGTACCTGATCAGGGAGGTCATTCGGTCGTTTTCAATCTGGGAATCCCCGAAATGAAGAATCCTGGTATGACTGTTCTGCCCCGGAGTGATCCGGTCCAGGTTCCTGAAAAAGGGGTAAAGAACGGAAGGACCCGCTTCTGAAAAACGAATCCTGTGGACATGCTCCTTCAGGCTGTCCACATTGGCCGGGACCACCTGTGGCCTGGGGGTTTTAAGGACCTGGCCGACCCCGGGGAACAGCTCGGTCTCCGGTTCAGTTTCAGGATCATCGCTAACCATCGAACCGGCAAGCAGGAGTTCAACATCTACCTGGGAAACCGTGGTATCCTCCCGGATCAAATCGGATACGGACATAAAATTGAGCCTGAGATCGCCGCCAAGGCCGATCCCCTGTTGGGGAAACAGGAGAGATACCAGAAGAAGCAACAACAGAACAGCCAAAAAAAATATGAAGATCCTGAACGGCTTCATGTACAAATATAATAATTAGCCTTTAGGCTTGATCTTAAGAAGCTGTCCGGGCTTTATTTTTGACGCGTTGCTTATGTTATTGAGCCTGGTGATATCGGTTTCGGAAACGCCGGGATACTTCCTGGCAATCAACCAGAGGGAATCTCCCTCCCTGACCCGGTAGGTAATGTACTCAACACCCTCCACGGGGCCGGCAGCTGAGTTTGAGGCTGAGCCGGTGCCTGTGACAGATTCAGAAGCTGAACCTGCATTTCCCGATGAAACACTCCTTCCGGCAAACTTCTGCTTTTCAGAAAAACTCATGGCATCAAGCCCTGTGTATCGGGCCGATTTACCTTTTGGTTTGTAGATCACCAGCTTCTGTCCCGCCCGGATCAGGTTTCGGCTGATGTTGTTCCAGTAGCGCAGGTCTGAAGCCCTGACATCATACCAGTCGGCAATAAATCCAACATTATCGCCCGATTTGACCGTATAGCTAAGCTTATCGTACTTATCCTCGGGCAGGTCGACCCGGTAAGAGGAGGAATAACGCTGGGGAGAGGCTACCTTTTTCCCCGGATCGAAAAAGACCGAATCCTTGTAGGCGAAAATCGAGTCCTGCAGGTCAATAAACGGCCCCACCTGCTCCTGTGGGATACGAATGGCGTAAGCCTGTTTTGCCGTACCCGGTACAATATCCACCCGGTACTGGGGATTGATATCCCGAAGCAAAGCGATGGGAATATCCAGAACCTCTGCCACCTGTTTCAGATGTACTGGTTCATACACCATCATGGTATCAGTGGCCAGGGGGAGGGAATGCGGTGCCCTGCTTATCAGGTGCTCATCCTGATAATTCATGATGTAGGTGGCTGCTATAAAAGCAGGGACATAGCCCCTGGTCTCCCTGGGCAGGAAATAGTATATGTCCCAGAAATTACGCCTTCCTCCCGACCTCCGGATGGCCTTATTTACATTTCCCGGGCCACAGTTATAAGCTGCCAGAGCCAGGGTCCAGTCGTGATAGATATCATAGAGGTCCGACAGGAATCTGGCAGCTGCATGGGTGGCTTCAATGGGATCGCGCCTCTGATCCACCAATGAGTTAATGGTCAGGCCATAATGCTTCCCGGTGCTGTACATAAACTGCCAGGCCCCCACGGCCCCCACCCTGGAAACCGCTCTTGGATTCAGGGCCGACTCGATGATCGAAAGATATTTGATCTCGTAGGGCACTCCATAGAGATCAAAAATCTCCTCAAAAGCAGGGAAATAGTAATCGGAAAGTCCCAGCATGATCCTTACCTGTTCCCGACGCTTGCGGGAATACACATTGATGTAGTTTTTAACGATCCTGTTATAGGTAAGATCCACCACAGAGGGGATCTCAGCCAGACGTTGCATATACACCGAATCGGGGAAGTCGGGTATGAGAGTATCCGCCTCGGCCAGATAATCATCGGTGGCGTTCTCCAGGCTCTGGTTCACGTACCACAGATTAAGCAGGCTGTCCAGGTTGTCACCTGTACGAAGTTCCAATTCGCCCTCCATGGAGAAAGAATCCGGCTCAATCGTTTCCAATACAGGTGATATGGAATCAGCTTCCTGCGCCTGTAATTCAAGTGTAAAAAAAAACAACCCCGGCAGGGTCGCTATTACATATCTTAAAAGAAAAGAATTTCTTGTCATCGGCCTTTAATATTAAAACTGCATGTAAGTCCCCCGGAAACGCCTTTCAGATTAGCGGGTGTCATCATGGGTTGAAGTGAGGGGGAGATCCTCAGCGAAAGGTTGTCGTTCACATCCCAGGTGGACAAATTGGCATCCACATAGGCATCAAGAATCTGGAGACCATATACCAGGATGCCTACGATATAACTGAGCTCCATATTCCTTTTCCAGGCATCCAGATAGAATTCAGTTTCATCACTCTCAAACTCAATATAATCATTGACCGCTCCTTTGTACCCCCTGGTATTAAATACTATGGCATAGCCCACGGCCCCCAGTGCTCCCCAGACGATGGGGATCTTCCAGTATTTTCCATTATAGGCCTGTCCCAGTCCAGGAAAAACCAGCGCATACATAAGAGCTCTGTTGGGGTCTTTAGCTTCCTTGACCTCAATCACCAGTGTATCGGCCATTGGAAGATCGCCCATGCCCAGTCGAAGGATTGAATCGGAGCTGACTTGATATATGGTGTCTTTTTCCTGGCTGAATGCCGGAAGGGCCAGGATTAAAAGAAAAACCGCTACACAGAATCTGTTCATTTACCCGGTTTGTCGAGGATGCTGACGATGCGTTGCAGATCCTCGTCCGATTTAAAAGGAATAACGATCCGGCCACTCCCTTTATTGCTGCGCTTAAATTCGATGGTGGCCCCAAAATGATGGGAAAGATGCTCCCTCAGGTCTTCATAAACCGACCTTTCTTCCTCCGGAGCCTCCTGTGGGACCTCAACTTCTTTGGTTTTTTTTGCGAGACCCTCCACCTGACGAACCGACAGATCCTGGGAAATTATTTTGCTGAGCACCTCCACCTGGAAGTCTTTGTCATCAATGGCCAGGAGTGCCCGGGCATGGCCCATTGTAATTTTCTTTTCACGAATGGCTGTCTGGATCTCCACCGGCAGGTTGAGCAGTCTGAGGTAATTGGCGATGGTGGCCCGCTTCTTTCCCACACGATCACCCAGTTCTTCCTGGGTAAGGTCGAATTCTTCGATCAGCCGGGCATATGAAATGGCCACCTCAATGGCATCCAGGTCTTCCCGCTGAATATTCTCCACCAGGGCCAGTTCCAGCATGCTTTCGTCACCTGCTTCCCTCACAAAAGCCGGAATTCTTTTCAGACCTGCTTTTTCGGCTGCCCGGATACGGCGTTCTCCACTGATCAGCTGGTAAGAATTATCAGCAGCCCTTCGAACCGTGATTGGCTGGATGATCCCATGCTCTTCCACCGACTGCACCAGTTCGTTAAGAGCTTCCTCATCAAAAGAGGTACGGGGCTGAAATGGATTGACCGAAATGCTTTTTATAAGAATTTCACTTACAGCCGAAGACGAGTGTACCAGATTACGGTCCTGCTGGTCCTCATTTACATCTATCAATGCACCCAATCCTCTTCCCAGAGCGTTCTTTTTTGCTGACATATATTTCCTTCCTTAGTCCATTACTTTTTCTTCCTGCTTCAACAGGGTCTCTTCATTCTTTTGAAGAATTTCTCTGGCCAGGTTCAGGTAGCTGACCGCTCCCCGGGACTCCGCATCGTAGAGAACCGCAGGTTTCCCAAAACTGGGCGCTTCGCTGAGTTTGATATTTCGTTGAATAATCGTCTCAAAAACCATCTGCTGAAAATGTTTGCGCACCTCGTCCACCACCTGGTTGGAAAGCCTGAGCCTTGCATCGTACATCGTTAGCAGAAATCCTTCTATCTCCAGCTCGGGATTGAGTCCGCGCTGAATAATATTGATGGTATTCAGCAGTTTGCCCAGCCCCTCCAGCGCAAAGTACTCGCACTGCACCGGCAGAATCACCGAATCGGCTGCAGTAAGGGCGTTGACCGTAATCAGCCCCAGTGAGGGGGAACAATCGATCAGCACATAGTCGTACTGATCCCGCACCTCTTGTATGACATTCTTGAGCATATACTCCCGCTCATTCATATTCAACATCTCGATTTCGGCTCCCACCAGATCAATATGTGATGGAATCAGGTCCAGGTTGTCGATCTCACTGTTTAGAATAATCTTTTTGGGATCTGCATCCTCAATCAGGCACTCATAAATGCTGGTTTTTACCTTCTTTGTATCAAATCCGGAACCAGATGTGGCATTGGCCTGAGGGTCTGCATCAATGATCAATACCCTTTTCTCCAGCACCGCCAGGCTTGCACCCAGATTAATTGCTGTGGTGGTTTTCCCAACGCCTCCCTTCTGATTTGCTATTGCAATAACTTTACCCATCGGCCTTTTGCTTTAAATTTAATTGGAAATAAAACGGGTTCAAATTTACTATTTTCACGTCCCCTGATAATTTAAGCCATTTCGTTATTGTAAACATTAATTTTTCATTTATAAACACCTTTTCAACAAATTTCATTGATAACTCCTTAATGCCTATCTTTGATCTGCGAAAGCCTGGCACATGAAAAAAACGACCTGGATAGCTATTGTTAATATGGCAGCTGGTGGGGGTAAAACCAGAAAGGACTGGCCCTCCATTGCTCAAATACTTCAAAGAGAGGGCATTCGATATGAACCTCACTTTACCGACCGAAGGTTGCATGCTTCCATCATTGCCCGGAACAAAATCAATGAAGGCTATTCAAAAATCATTGTGGTAGGAGGTGACGGGACCATGAACGAAGTGATCAATGGGGTCTTCGCTCAAAGCCGGATACATACCACCGAGGTAATGCTGGGAATGATTTCCGTGGGAACCGGGAACGACTGGGCCAAAACTTTTAATATTCCTGCAGATTACGAAGCTGCTGTCAGAACCATTAAGCAACAGAAGACTTTTATCCAGGATGCCGGACTGGTGAACTACCTGAAGAACGGAAAGGAGTGGAAGCGCTACTTTATCAATATTGCCGGGATGGGATTTGGGGCAAGGGTAGTTGAGAGGGCCAACCGGTCCAAGGAGAAGGGGAAAAGCGGACCCTTTCTTTACTTCTATAACATCTTCTACAGCCTTCTCCAGTACCGGTCAAAGAAAGCTGTAATCGAGATAGACGGAACAGCCTACAACAGGAAGGTTTTCTTATTGAATGTGGGTATCGGAAAGTACAACGGAGGGGGTATGATCCCGGTTCCGCATGCCGTGGCGGACGACGGGCTCTACAGCATCACCCTGATCAGGAAAATAGGCAAGCTCAATGTACTGGCCAATATCAAAAAGCTGTATAACGGTACCATTGTCAGTCACTCCAAGGTGGAAACATATATGGCCAGGTCGGTTCAGATAAATGATTCTTCTAAGCTGAAAATAGAAACGGATGGTGAGTCGCTGGGCCACGGACCGGTCAGCTTCGAAATTATCCCCAAAAGTGTCACGGTGATTTCAGGCGAGCTATCAGCTTGATTTTCTGATTTTTATCTCAAAAAGTTTGGGCCAGTATTTCCCGGTGACAAACAATCTGTCTCCATCACGATCCCAGGCAATGCCGTTGAGTACATCCGTGGTGGGCCTCCTGTCAGCAGCTTTGAGGATCCCTTTCAGGTTGATCCGGCCTTCCACCTTGCCCGTCTCCGGATCGATAATGACGATTTCATCGGTAAAATAGCGGTTGGCCCAGATTTTCCCATTGATATATTCCAGTTCATTCAGACTGTTGGCGGGTCCCTGATCATGGTAGACCTCAATCTGCCTGTTGATGGTAAACATTTCCGGGTCAAGGAAATAAATAACATTGGTCCCGTCGCTCATGATCAATTCCTCCCCATTGTTGGTCAGTCCCCATCCTTCCCTGTTCTGATAATAGACCTTTTGTATTTCCTCGAAGGTGGACTTGTCATAAATAAAACCCACCTGCGACTTGTAGGTCAGCTGGAAAATGCGTTCTCCCAGAACGGTAATTCCTTCCCCGAACAGGGATTGATCCAGATCCCTGGTTTTGTTAACCTCTCCGGTTTCCAGGGTGACCCTCCGGAGCGACGAGGTCCCGTAGTTTCCGGTTCCTTCATAGAGCTCCCCGTCCACATACTGCAAACCCTGGGTATAGGCCTTCACATCGTGGGGGTATTCCTTAACCACCTGGTAGGAGTATTCTTTGGGCTGTACATCGGAGAGAAAAGTAATCTGCCTGCTGTGGTTTTCACTCTTTCCTCCTGCAAAATACAGTCTGAGACGAAGACCTGATTTCCCGGTGCTTTCCCCTTCGGTTCCCAGCATAAATTCAAGCCTCCCCTGGCTTTCCCCTGAAACAGGTATACTCCGTTTAAGATCTCCCCCCAGGAATACAGCAAGCGAATCGACCCTGACACTGTCGGGAATGGAAAGTACAAGGCTGATTTCCTCTCCAATGGGGATGGTAAGCGCCGATGCAGGCTCCAGCAGGCTGGTGATCCGGGACGGGCTTGTGGCTTTTACCGGACGGCCTTCGGAACTTCCGTTGCCCGGACTACACCCCGGACTGCTAACAAGCACCAGGGCAATCAGTAATACTACCGGAATTCTCATCATTCTTGGTCCTTTAGCGTCCTGACTTCTTCCTGAACAATGAACGCTTATTCTGGGTAAGACTTTTCAGCTCCTCCTCCAGGGTGGGCTTTTCATGGGGATTGATCATCTGGTAAATCTCACCCCAGGAGGGCAATCCGCCTATGTTCCTGTCATCAATAAAGATATCGGCATCAATCTTCCTGCTATCATAATCCTCATCAAATTCCTCCTCCGGATAGCTGGAGTTAACAGCGTAAAATTCAACTCCGTTCCTGCGACAATACTCCACAGCATCATCCAGCTCCTTTCCGGAACGGTAGGTCCAGAGGATCAGCTGGTGTCCTTGCTCCTGAAGCGTCCTGAGGGTTTTAAGAGCAAATACAACCTCCTTCCCTATCTCAGGATACTTGTGTTCAACGATGGTGCCGTCAAAATCGACGGCTATTTTCAAGGGGCTTTCCATGGCCTAGAGCTTCGAAAATTTGAACTAAAAATAATAAAACCTCTTAAAACAGATCGTTTACTGATAGATATCTTTCGCCTGTATCGTAATTAAATGTGAGAATAGTAGATTTTTCACCTGTGGTTTTCAGCAATTCAGAAACCGCTGCCAGCGAGGCTCCGGTGGAGATTCCGGCCAGGATCCCTTCCTCCCTGGCGACCCGCCTGGCAAATTCATAGGCTGCTGATTTTTCAATCTGAAATACATCGTCGATCAGGTCCATGTCCAGGTTTGCCGGGAGAAAACCAGCTCCGATTCCCATGATCCCGTGTGGAGCAGGATCGCCCCCGCTAATCACCGGTGATTCGGCTGGCTCCACTGCAAATATCCTGATTCCGGGCATCTCCTGCTTCAGGATTCTGGACACCCCGGAAATATGGCCCCCGGTTCCCACGCCTGTTACAAGATAGTCGATGCCTTCAGGAAAATCATTCAGGATCTCCCTGGCAGTAGTCAGCTCATGAATGGAAGGATTGGATGGATTTTCAAACTGGGATGGTATCCAGGCACCTTCAATCCCTTCGGCCAGTTCCTCTGCCTTTTCCATGGAACCCTTCATACCCAGCTCACGGGGAGTAAGCACAATCTCAGCTCCATAAGCCTTCAGGATGCTTCGCCGCTCTACCGACATGGATTCGGGCATGACCAGGATGATTCTGTACCCCAGGACAGCTGCTACCATGGCCAGACCTATTCCCGTATTTCCGGAAGTAGGTTCCACAATGGTACTTCCGCTTTTTAGAGCTCCGCTCTGTTCTGCATCCCTGACCATGGCCATGGCAATCCGATCCTTAATGCTTCCTCCCGGATTGTTCCGCTCCAGTTTCATCCAGATATCTTTCGCTCCGGGGAACAAATGGTTCAGGTGCACGTGGGGAGTGTTCCCGATCCCTTCCAGTATATTATCGTACCTCATATGATTTTCTCCTCTAAATTTCGAAGTTATTTGGGGCCTTAAAATCTTTTCTGTCCTTCACCAGCACCCTGTGGTTGCGATAGACCACCGAATGGGGAAGAATACTTTCGGTGATCCAGGTATTCCCACCAACTACGGTATGGTGGCCGATCACTGTATCGCCCCCTAAAATGGTACTGCCTGCATAGATCACCACATGGTCCTCGATGGTGGGATGCCTCTTGGTATGGGCCATGGATCGCTCCACGGTAAGAGCTCCCAGGGTAACCCCCTGGTAAATCCGCACTTCCCTGCCTATGATGGCTGTCTCGCCGATGACCACACCGGTACCATGATCTATAAAGAAGGGAGAAGCAATCCGGGCTCCCGGATGGATATCAATACCCGTTTTTTCGTGTGCATACTCCGCCATGATCCTGGGGAGGACCGGAACCTTTAAGTCATACAGAATATGGGCCAGGCGGTAGACAGCGATGGCATAAAATCCCGGATAGCAAAGGATAATCTCTTCCACGCAGGTGGCCGCAGGATCAATTCTGGTGACAGCTTCGGCATCAACCGCAAGCTCTTCAAAGGCCTGGGGGACCCTTGAGAAAAATTGTTCGGCCACTTCACGGGGCGTCTGATCCAGTGATTTGCGAATGGAGTAAAGCAATTCTCTCAACTTCACTTCCGAACGGTCCAGCTCAATGGCGATCTCACCCTCATCCACTGCACAATTCTGCCGGATGGGAAAAAGCGCATGGATCAGATTCTCAAGAAAGAGCCGTGACTGTTCCATGGAGGGAACATCCGCACAATATCCCGAATTGAACTTGCTCAGTCGCCCGGCAAATGCTCTGTTATCATAAGTCATGTTTATGAAACCCGTCTGGACAGTAAAAGGTTCAGGAGGGAAAGCAATATGTAGACCAGAATCACCAGGGGGAGCCCTCCCCATCCCGCGAACAGAAGGATCGCCAGTGCAAGAAGCAGGAGCAGGTAGCGTACCAGGTTGCCCCTGATTCGAAAGTGTTCAAACTTCAGACTGTACATGGGGATCGGAAGGATCATATGAAATGCCATGATCAGCATTATGGCCCACATAAAAAAAAGATTCATGGGGGTTCCGTAGAGGCTGCCACTTTGCATCACCTGCCAGAAGATGCCGGTCCAGAAGAGCGCATGTGCCGGAGTGGGGAGACCATAGAAGAAGCTTCCCGAATCCTCCCCGGCCTCCGTATTAAAGCGGGCCAGACGAATGGCAGAAAATACAGGTATCAGAAGCACGGAGATAAGAACCACCCACTGAAAATAATCATAGAATTTCCCTGCATCCCCGGCCTGATTCTGAAACAGCATCTTAAAAAGGATGTAAATAAATACCGCCGGCAAGACGCCAAATGAAACCATATCGGCCAGGGAATCAAGCTGTTTCCCGGTATCGCTATGGGCCTTTAGCAAGCGCGCTGCAAAGCCATCCAGGAAATCAAATACGGAGGCAGCAAGCATCAGGTAGACGGCCAGTTGCCATTGACCCTCAAGGCATAGAACAATGGCTGCCGTGCCACTGGCAAGGTTCAGCAGCGTAATCAGGTTGGGAAGGTGAGCTTTCATTCCTCCGGCCCTCCGGAAACTTGCTTTTCAAAATAATTAAGCGCCAGTCGTACGGCCTTGTAGCTGAGAAAGATCAACAAAGGCCAGCTCAGATATCCGATAATTGCTCCTATGTACATGCTTTGAAAGTTAGAATGTAAGTTAATGGATTAATATACATGATGTTCTTCCTGCATTTCTTTCTCATCGATCTTCTTTTTATTCAGAGCCCGCCATGCAAAGATAATATAGGCCAGTACAAAGGGGACGAAGAGGGAGACCCAGCTCATGGCCACCAGTGTATAATGGCTGGAGGAAGCATTCTGAATGGTCAGGGAACTTTGCAGATCATGTGCCGAGGGATAAAAGGCTGTGTTATTGAATCCGGCCAGCATAAATAAGGAAAAGACCACCAGGATGGTCCCGGGACCTGCCAACCAGATGCCGTTTCCACCATCCCTGAAAAGTCCGGCAGCGATTCCTCCCAGTACGGCCAGCACACCCACGACGTGCATAAGCAGCACCGCCGGCATGTCCTGCAGGTTTTTGAGATATTTATAGGGCTCCATAAAGACTTCCCCGCTTCCGGGATCCACTGCAAAACCTTTGCGAAGAAAGAGCCATACGGTAAATACCAGGAAGAACAACACAAAAGGAATGGCATTCTTCTGCAATGCCTTCTTGCTTCTCTCAATAATATTTTTGTTGTCGATGGTCTTCATGAAATAGAGAAGCCCCAATACCCTGGCCAGGAAAAAGACAGTAAGTCCAAGGGAGAGGTTAAAGGGATTAAGCGCGGCTTCCAGTCCATGTGCCCCGGTGGCCCAGGTAACGCTGTTCATCTCGTTAAGCGAAAACTGTGATCCGGAGAAGAAAGTGGCTACGGCCACACCTACGAGGAAGGTCCCCAGCAAGCCATTTATGAAGAGGAAGGTCTCGTAGGTCTTCTGACCCAGGAAATTACTGGATTTGGTCCGGAATTCATAGGAGACCGCCTGGATCACAAAGGCAAAGAGTATGGCCATCCAGACCCAGTAGGCTCCACCAAAGCTGGTGGCATAAAAGAGAGGGAAGGAAGCAAAAAATGCACCTCCAAAGGTGACCAGGGTCGTAAAGGTAAATTCCCATTTTCGTCCCAGGGAATTCACAATAATGGTTCGTTCTGCCTCGGATTTTCCAATCCGGAAAATAAAGGTTTGTCCTCCCTGTACAAAAAACAGGAACACCAGGATGGAGCCCAGAAGAGACACAATGATATACCAGTATTGCTGTAAGACTAAAAGTGATAGGTTTCCAAACATATGCTAATGTCCTCCAGGTCCTTTTTTAATTTGTGAAATCATGATCTTAATTTCTGCAATAAAAAGCAGGGTAAAGGTTAACAGAAAGATCCAGAAGGTAAGCTGGACCGCTCCGGGCTTCAGCCGTGTCACCGCAGCAATGTTCGGCATCAGCTCATAAACAACCCAGGGCTGACGTCCCAGTTCTGCCAGCACCCAGCCGGCCTGACTGGCTATCCAGGGCATGGGCAGGGTGATCAGGGCCACCCACAGCAGCCACCTGTGATTGCCCCAGCGATTTTTCAGGCTCAACCAGAGTACCAGGATGGTGAAGATCAGGAAGTGCCCTGCCAGGATCACCATCACATGAAAGGAATAGAAATTTAATTTCACATTGGGGATCAATTCCTTCAACTCCCGCCCCTTATAGTATCCATAGCCAAAATGCTGATAATACTGGTCGATCCAGATGGGATCACTGAACTTTTCCCGCAGGGCCGTATAAGTGCTTTCGTCACCCCTCTCTTTGGCCTCCTTCAGGTCCTTCAGAGTCCTGATGGCCACAGCTCCCCGCTCGATCCGCTCCTCGTATGAGATGTAACCCTGTTCCTCATTCCCGTAGACCAGGTCTGAGATACCGGGAATAAAACCACTGGGGGTCAGGAATACCATGTAAGAAAGCGCGTTGGGAATTTCAATCTTGAAAATAAAATCCTGTCGCGGATTGGGCAATCTGGTGGTGTCGGTCCGCATGGCCCCTATGGCCACCAGGGGCGCATGGGTCTGGCCCTCGTAGAGTGCCTCCATGGCCGCAAATTTCATGGGCTGCTCCCTGGCAACAATCCGGGCTGAGGTATCGCCCGTAGCTATGGTGCCGATGGCAGCAAGCACACCGAAAACCGCTGCGATTACGGTGCTTCTCTTTGCAAACATGGTCTCCCGTTTCCTGAGAAGAAACCAGGCAGATACTCCGATGACGAAAATCGAAGCCAGCAGAAAACTGGATCCAATAGTATGAAGGAACTTATTTACAGCCACCTCGGAAAATATCACATCCCAGAAATTGGTCATTTCATTCCGTGCCGTATCCGGATTAAAAGTGGTTCCCACCGGGTGTTGCATCCATGCATTGGCCACAAGGATCCATACGGCAGAAAGATTGGCCCCAAAGGCAGTGAGCCAGGAGGCCGTCAGGTGGAAGCGCTTGCTGACTTTATTCCATCCAAAGAACATGATGGCAATAAAGGTGGATTCCATAAAAAAGGCCAGGATTCCCTCGATGGCCAGGGGGGCACCGAAGATGTCGCCCACAAACCAGGAGTAGTTGGACCAGTTGGTCCCGAACTCAAACTCCAGGATGATCCCGGTGGCCACTCCGATGGCGAAGTTTATGCCGAATAGTTTCATCCAGAATTTCGTAATCCGCTTCCACTCCTCATCGCCGGTGCGCACATAAATAGTATGCATAAAGGCTACAATAAAGGAGAGTCCGAGTGTAAGGGGTACAAAGATCCAGTGAAACATAGCTGTTAACGCGAACTGGCCCCGCGACCAGTCAACCAGTGACATATCTATTGATTCAAGCATCTGTTTATGGATTGGTAAGTTGTTCAAGTACGTGGTTGGCACGCTCTTCATCACTGTCAAAATCACGTTTCAGGAAATCAGGAAAGAAGAAGAGCCTGAGGATGGCAAACATAATAAAAAGCTTGACCAGAATAATGCCCCAGAGTTTCCGGCCCCAGGTCATTTGCCTGAAACCATCGACGTAGAATCTGAATATTTTTTTAATCATTGCGTCCGTGGTCTGCAACAAATTTATAAATTGAAATCATTGCCAGATCAAATGTACTATTTTTACTTATTACAAATAATTAAAATTTTATCCCCGCTTTGGTGGGAATTCCATTAAAAACGACGCATATTTGTTATACCACCCTCCAGGCTGCTAAAAAGAGGGTATTGCCCTGAAACTTAAACCAAAAGGATGAAACGCGCCCTGTTTACTTCTCTCCTGCTTATTGCACTTATTCCCTTATTCGCTCAAACAGATGCTGATATTGAGATCGGTGTCATCGAAAGACTGGATGAGTATATTCCCATGGATGCCATGCTGGTAGATGAACATGGCGATACGCTAAGCATCGGAGACGTGATTGATAAACCTACAATTCTCAATTTTGTCTACTACCGCTGTCCGGGCATCTGCTCCCCCCTGATGGACGGACTGGCCGATGCCATGGATGGAAACGACATGATACTGGGGGAGGAATACCAGGCACTGACCATCAGTTTTGATCCCCGTGAGGGAACCTTCCTTGCGGTCAAGAAGAAAAACAACTACCTCAACCTGATGGAGAAGAAGGAGGAGGCCGAGAAGGGCTGGCGTTTCTTTACCAGCGACAGTGCCAGCATCGTGCGGCTCACAGAAGCGGCAGGATTCCGCTACAAGTCCACCGGCAATGACTTCATCCATTCAGCCACCCTGATTATCCTCGATCCCAGCGGAAAGATCACCCGCTACATGAATGGCATTTACTTCCTTCCCTTCGAACTGAAGATGTCGCTCCTGGAAGCAGCCGAGGGAAAATCGGGCCCCACCATCAACAGGGTATTGCAATACTGTTATTCATACGATCCGGAAGGACAAAAATATGTACTGAACATCACCAAGGTATCGGCCACACTGATCCTGTTTTTCGCGGCTGTCCTCTTGCTGGTCTTGTTCCTATTCAGAAAAAGAAAAAACAAATAAACTATGAGCTCGAAGCAAACTGAGAGTACAGGGTATCGTTCCTACCTGGAGGAGGACGGGGGGAGAAAGGGCATCTATAAATGGATCCTCTCCACCGACCACAAGCGGATCGGCTTGCTCTACCTCTACACCATGATGGGCTGGTTCGTAATCGGCGTGGTGCTTGGTCTACTGATGAAACTGGAGCTGATTGCCCCCGGAAAAACCCTGATGGAAGCCCAGGCCTACAACGCGACCTTTACCGTACATGGGGTCATCATGATTTTCCTGATTGTCATCCCCGGACTTCCTGCGGTGTTCGGCAATTTCATGCTGCCCATCCAGATCGGGGCCAAGGACGTGTTTTTTCCGCGACTGAACCTTTTCTCCTGGTATATCTATGTATTCGGAGGGATCCTGGTAATCATTTCGCTGTTTGGGAACGGGGCCCCGGATACGGGCTGGACCTTCTATGCTCCTTACAGTTTTAAAACCGGGACCAATATGCTGCCGGCAGCCCTGGGGGCCTTCGTCCTGGGTTTTTCTTCCATCCTGACCGGTTTAAACTTTATTGTCACCATCCACCGGATGCGGGCACCGGGAATGACCTGGTTCAAGATGCCCCTGTTTCCCTGGACCCTTTATGGAACAGGATGGATCCAGCTTCTGGCTACCCCGGTGGTAGGAATTACCCTTTTGATGGTCGCAGGGGAACGCATCCTGGGCATCGGCTTCTTTGATCCCACCAAGGGGGGCGATCCGCTGCTTTACCAGCACCTTTTCTGGATCTATTCCCACCCTGCAGTTTACATAATGATCCTCCCTGCCATGGGAGCCGTGTCGGAGATCATACCCACCTTTGCCAAGAAGACCATTTTCGGGTACAAGGCCATCGTTTTCTCCACCCTGGCCATTGCCTTTGTGGGCTATTTTGTCTGGGGACACCACATGTATACTTCCGGCATGAGCGGCACCGCTTTATGGGCCTTCAGCCTGCTAACCTTTATTGTGGCCATCCCAAGTGCCATCAAGGTTTTTAACTGGATCTCCACCATGCACCAGGGATCCATCAGCACAGAGGTGCCATTTTTATGGGCCGCTTCCTTCATCTTTATTTTTATGATCGGGGGCCTTACAGGACTGGTACTTGGTTCCCTGGCCACCGATGTACATGTGCATGATACGGCCTTTGTGGTAGCTCACTTTCACTTCATTGTTTTTGGTGGTGTCGGCTTTGCATTCTTCGGGGCCATACATTACTGGTTTTCTAAAATCTTCGGGCGCAAGTATGATCCCAGCTGGGCCAAAACCGGGTGGATCACCTTTTTTATTGGCTTTGTCACCCTTTACGGTCCCATGTTCTACCTGGGGATCAAGGGCATGCCACGCAGGTACTTCGACTACCTGGAAGAATTTCATGGCCCCAACATCATCTCCACCCTGGGAGCACTTGTGATGATTGCCGGTTTCGTAATTATCCTGGTAAACCTGATCAAATCGGCCCGCAGTGGCGAAAAGACCTCGGAGATGAATCCCTGGGGAGGCACCAACCTGGAATGGCAGGTTCCCACGCCACCACCCCTGGAGAACTTTGACGAGATCCCGACCATTGATAAAGCAACCTACAAATACGATTAAAGCCGAAGCTATGTCAGAACACATTGCACATCATGACGAACACAGAGACGACGAAGGCTCCAAGCTCGGCATATGGCTCTTTATTTTCACCGAGCTGCTGTTCTTCGGGGGACTCTTCATAACCTACGCGGTGTACAGGCATGGGAACCAGGAGGCCTTCCATCTTGCAGGTAAGGAATTAAATGTAACCATAGGCACCATCAATACAGTAATCCTCCTTATTTCCAGTATGACCATTGCCATGGCCACCACCTCCATCCAGAAGAAGGACAAGCGGACCACCCTGGCCCTCATCGCCATTACCCTCGTGCTTGCTCTTGTATTCCTGGTGAATAAGTATTTTGAATGGAGTGCCAAGATCGATCACGGGATCTGGCCGGGATCCCCCCTGCTGGAAGAACTGGGCAGAGGCGACACCCTTTTCTTCGGATTGTATTATTTCATGACCGGATTGCATGCCCTGCACATCATTATCGGCATGGTCCTGATAGCCGTCATATACAGGCGGGTCAAAAATGACAGACTGACCCACGATAACTTCCAACTGTTGGAGAACGGTGGACTCTACTGGCACCTGGTGGACCTGATCTGGATTTTCCTGTTCCCTTTGTTTTACTTAATCGCTTAAGCCCGGAATTATGTCAGATACAAATCATCATATCGTTCCCTACCGCACCTACGGACTGATCCTGGTCCTGCTGCTGGTTCTAACAGGTATTTCTGTGGCAGTTACCCAGATAGAATTATCCAGGTGGGCCACCCTGGCGGCTCTTCTGCTGGCCTGTACCAAATCGGTCTTTGTACTGGCCGTTTTTATGCACCTGAAGTTCGACCATACGATTTATAAAGTGATGGTTGTTTTCATCATGCTGGTCATGGCCGCAGTCATTGTACTCACTTTCTTTGATTATGGATTCAGATAAATCTTAACTCATGTATACTGCAGATCCACAACAAGCTTCCAATTTTGTCGCCGGTGTCGACCTGGCCTTTATGATCATCCTGGGAATTTCCATTTTTTTCCTGGTTGCCCTGACTGTCATTATGCTGGTCTTCATACGCAAATACAGGAAAGATAAACATCCCAAGGCCATTCAGAATGAAGGGAGCAATAAACTTGAAGCACTGTGGACCGGCATTCCCCTGGTATTGGTCCTGGTGATGTTCTATTTCGGATGGATGGGCTGGAAACCCATGAAAAATCCACCGGACGATGCCATGCGTGTGAAAGCCATTGCCCGCATGTGGAACTTCCGCTTTGAGTATGAAAACGGAAAAGTGACCGATTCCCTTATTGTCCCCATTAACGAGCCGGTGATCCTCGACCTGGTGGCCCTGGATGTATTGCACAGCCTCTATATCCCCGCCTTCAGGGTCAAGGAAGATATGGTACCCGGACAGGAGAAAGTGATGTGGTTTATTCCTGGAACTGAGGGTGAATTTGATCTCTTTTGTACAGAATATTGCGGACTGGAGCATTCATATATGTTTACGGGGGTCAAGGTCATTCCCAAGGAGGACTTCGATGCATGGATGACCGATACCACGGCGGTGGTAGCAGTGGTCGATACCGAAACGCCCCTGTCGGAACAGGGATGGGATGTGCTGAGGCGGAATGGCTGCAATGCCTGTCACTCAAGCGACGGAACCAAACTGGTGGGCCCCTCTTACCTGGGCATCTGGGGAAATTCCCGCACGGTCACCACCGGCAGGGAACAGCGCGAGGTCATGGCCGACGAGGAATACATCAAGCAATCGATCTTCGATCCCAATGCCGATATCGTGGAAGGCTATAATAAGGGCCTGATGCTAAGCTACGAAGGGATGGTCACCGAGCAGGAAGTTGAACTGATCATCGAGTATCTGAAAGCATTGAATGAATAAGTACCTGACACTGGGTAAATTTGGCATAGCCCTCCCAGTTGCACTTACCGGGTTTCTGGGGTATTACATGGCCCGGCCCCAGTTTGATTACCCGGCTTTGCTCAGCACCACTGGTATTTTTTTTCTGGCCATGGCTTCCGGTACAATGAACCAGATCCAGGAACGCCGGACCGACGCCCTGATGAAAAGAACAGCAGGACGCCCCCTGCCTTCAGGTGACATCTCTCTTACCCAGGCGGTCATTGCGGCTGTAGGCCTGGCACTAGCCGGCACAGCCCTCCTGATGCTTACCCGTCATCTGCTGGCTCCCTTATTGGGAATCTTCACCCTGCTCTGGTACAACCTGGTTTATACCCCCCTGAAGAGAGTCACTGCCTTCGCCGTTCTTCCCGGGGCACTGATCGGAGCATTGCCCCCCCTGATCGGCTGGACCGCAGCCGGTGGGAACCCCCTGGATATGGAGATCCTGGCGGTGGCTTTTCTGCTCTTTGTGGGACAGATGCCTCACTACTGGCTTTTGCTCATCAAAGTCGGCAGCGAGTTCCATGAAGCAGGCCTGCCTGTAATTACAAGTCTCTTCGATCAAAGGCAGATCCGAAACCTGAGTTTTGTATGGATTGCTGCCACCGGTGTGTGTGTCCTGATGCTGCCGGCTACTCCCATTATCAGGCACCAGGGCATGTCATGGCTTCTGATTGTGGCGGCTGTATTCTTTTTAATCCGCATGTTCCTGCTCTCCTACAGAGGGAATCTTGTGGAACATTGGAAAAAGGCATTTATTACAGTAAATTTGTTTTACCTGCTAATTATCCTGGTTTTGATTGCCGACAGAATGTTTTAAGCACAATAAACTAAAACCCTAGCATTATGAAAAAAGTATTTGCACTCCTTCTGGTACCCCTGCTGATGTCCGCCTGTATCCGGGTGAACACTGAAGGCGAAATTGCACCGGAAGCCGATCCCAAAACCGACGGAGCCTTTATCCATATCAGCAAAGGTTCGGCCGACACCCACGATGTACTGATGGCCCTGATGCTGGCTGACAAATTTGCCACTTCCAACGATGTCCTGGTTTTTTTCGACAAAGAGGGAATCGAGATGGTCACCAAAGACGCTCCCAATCTGGAGATGGATCCCTTTGACAACTCCGATGAGATTTTTGAACGCCTGGTCAACCTGAACGTAAGCATCCTGGCCTGTCCCGCCTGCATGAAGGTGTCGGGCGTAGAGGAAGCCGATTTACGGGAAGGTGTCAGGATGGCCGAGAAAGAACAATTTTTTGATTTCACCGAGGGGCGTATACTCACCCTCGATTACTAAAGAATACGAAATAATGAAAAAAATTCTGATGTTGCTATTTGCTGCAGCACTCCTTGCAGGCTGCAACAGCACAACAAAAAAGACCGATGAAGCTGCTGCCACAACACCAGCCGCCGCTGCAGAATGGGTGGAAGTCACCCTGAACGTGGAGGGCATGACCTGCGAGGGCTGCGAAAACGCCATCAAGGCAGGGGTGGAATCGATGGATGGAATCGCCTCCGTGGAATCGTCCCACGAAGAGGGCTGGACCAAAGTGAAGTATGATAAGGCAGTCACGTCGGTGGATGCCATTGAGGGCAAAATCACCGATACGGGCTACGAAGTAAAGGGAGAGCTATAGGCTCAGCTCTCCTGAAGCTTACCCTGCTCCTATTATTTCACATATTTTTCAAACCACCTGATCTGCTCCCACAGCACGTGTTCAATGCTTTCCTTTGACCGGTAGCCATGGTCTTCGAAAGGCAAGAGCACCAGGCGGGTCGTACCTCCCGATCCCCTTACGGCTTCGTAAAAGACCTCTGACTGGAAGGTCAAAGTTCCCGGGTTGGAATCGTCGTTCCCGTGAATGATCAGGACGGGCTCATTGACCTGGTCGGCAAAAAAGGTCGGGGATACCTGTATGTATACATCCCTGGCTTCGAAAAGTGAACGGCGTTCTGACTGAAAACCGAAGGGCTGGGTGGTCTTGTTATAGGACCCGCTGCGGGCAATACCTGCCTTAAACAGATCGGTATGGGCCAGCAGGTTGGCCACCATCAATCCACCATGGCTGTGTCCGATCACGCCGACCTTTTCCGGATCGGTCACTCCCAGCTCCACGGCCTTGGCCACCGCTGCCTCCGCATCGGCCACCAGTTGGGGAACAAAGGTATTGTAGGTGGTCTCCGGATCGCCAACCATGGGCATGGCGGTCTGATCCAGCACTGCATAGCCCTGAAGCAGGAAGAACAGGTGGGAAGATCCGCGTATGCGCATAAAGCGGCGTGTGGAGCCCCTGACCTGTCCGGCTGTACTGGCGCTGGCATACTCCATGGGGTAGGCATAGACCACGGTTGGCAGGGCCGTGCCTTCCTGGTATCCGGGTGGAAGAAGCAGCTGGAAGCTGAGGGGTACGCCGTCCTCCCTCTCGTAGCGGACCAGGCGCTTTTCTATCTGTCGCAGTTCCGGGGTAGGATCTTGAAAATTGGTAACAGGTACACGTTTCAGCTGCCGGGTAGCCTCCCCTTCTGCTGCTTTGATCTTCTTACCAAGCGTGACCATATAATAGTTTGGCACATCGACCATGGATTCGGATCGAAGCAGGAAGTCATCCTTCTCCCCGGCAAAGGCTACCACAGACTCATAGCGCGCAGGATCACAGCGGAACAGGCGGGTGGACTTGCCGGTCTCCAGATTCCGCAGGTCCAGGAAAGGCCTGTCACCCTGTTCGGTGGCCCCGCTGCCACGGAAATAGATTTCATCTTTCTTTTGCCGCATAACGTATTTCCCATTGTCTAAGCTGCGCATGACCGGACTACCAGGATTGTTGTAGCGATCGCTTTCATCCATATCGAACCAGAGCCTGGAGGTACCCTTATCCACATCCAGGAGCCAAACGTAATTCCATCTCCGCATCCGTTCATTCTCTGTCAGCATAAGCGTGCCTCCTTCTTCTGCCCAGGCATTCCTCCAGGGCAGTATCCGGTGCTCAGCTCTGAATACCTCCTCCGCATCACCGGTAAACGGAGCATCCAGGCGCATAAGCCGGTCCCGATGGGGAACTTCTGCCATGGGATCACCACCATCCAGCGCTTCCACCCAGTACAGGGTATGCGGTGCTGTGGGGCGCCAGGAAAGGGAGCGCGGGCCTTCGATTTCACCATGAATTGGAACCGCATCGGCCAGCGGATGGGAATAGACTTTTGCTACCACTTCCCCCTGGGCATTCCATACCTCCACCTCGGTGGCAAATCTCCAGGCCGCCACCTCGTGTGACCAGGGGCCCACCAGGTATTCAACAAGGATGTACTTTCCATCAGGTGAATACTCGGAATTCATATAGGGAGCTGCTTTGCCCAGAACCTTCATTTCACCGGTTTCAGGTTCAAGAACAAGCAATTCGCAAGGCATGTAGTAATCAAAGAGTTCGTCGTCGTAAGCAGTTTCAAGCAGATTACGCAATTCATAGGTAGAGCGTGCTGTTGCCCCTGCTCCTTCCCGGATCTCGGGACCAGCTGGAATGACCGGCGCTTCAGGTACCGGACCTCGCTCAGGGATCCGCCGCACCAGCAGGCTTTCCTGGTCGGGCAACCAGGTCACGGATCTGCCCATCAGGGGATTAAGCAGGATATTCTCCATCTTTTTTACCTTACCATCCACCGATCCCGTCCACAGTTCGATGCGGTCGGGATAACTTACAGCCATGGCAAAGCGTTGTCCATCCACGTTCCATGCAATTTCCAGGACCTCAGCTCCTTCAGGCAGGTCCAGTTTGGTTTGGGATCCGTCCTCAATTCGAAACACGTAGGGATTTTTACCCCCGTGGTCGCCATGATAGCTGTTGTTGGCCGGATTTACCCTGATGCCGGCCAATTTATGCATGGGCGCACTCATTTCAGACAGAGTAGGATAGCCCGGGGGTTCAGCCAGTAATAAATACTCCCCGGTAGGGGCTGTCCATATCCAGGGAAGTTGAGGCGCATGGAGCACATTCATGACCTCTTCCGGCGGAGTTTGCCACTCCTTACCCTGGTCCTGTGCTGCAGATGGCATTAAATAGATTGCCAAAACAGCAATCAGTAGTACTGAATTCCTGATCATCTTGCTCATTCTTATATCTTTTTGCGGTGAATGTATTAACGATCAGGTAAGTTAGGTATTTCTTTGCTGATCATCAATTCTCTTTTTGGAGGCTTTAGGCTTTGATGAGCAAGGATAGAAAACCCATAAAGAGGACCGCGTCGGCCGCCAGCCGGAAGTAGTCGTTTTTCCGGAAGCGGGAAGGGTAATAGACGACCAGGAGCATGATGGTAGTCATGCCGCTAAGGATCAGGGCATACTGGGAAAAGCGATCCATCTCGCTTACCAGGAATTGCAGTAAGGATATCAGGTAGATGGAAAGGGCTGTTCCCAGAAGCAGGTTTTTGGTACGCTTTATACCCAGCAGATTAGCAAGGGATGTAATGCCCATCCGGCTGTCAAGTTTCATATCGTAAAGGGAAATTACACCCAGGTTCATCAGGAGAACTCCCACGAAGATCAGGGCGATCATCCCGTGACCCGCTTCAAAACTACCCTCCAAGGCCACAGCAGGACCCAGCCAGGTTCCTGCCATATAGATCAGTAGCACGAATACCTCCCCGGGAATGGATAAGAATCTGTTCTTCTTGAATACATGGCGCATGGCGTAAAAGAGCAGGACCAGGCCCGCCAGCACCAGGGCGTATTTCATGAGTCCGTGATCGAGCAGATTGAATATGAGCAATATGTTTACGGTGGCAACAAGCCCCATGCTCCACACCAGGGTCTTCCGGTTTTTCATCATGAAATAATGCAGCTCCCGCTCAATCTTTTTCCTGTGCTTCCAGGCATCCAGCATGTGATCGCCCGTATAGAGCAACCAGACGGTCAGGGCCAGGATAATATACCAGACCCACCCCGGATCTGAGGCAAAAAGTCTTGCAGCAAGACAGGAAGTGGCCAGGGCCCCGATCACAATATCAAGGCTCAGGAAATGCAGGTACCGGTAAATCTTCATTCAGAGGATTCTTAAGAAAAGGCGAATTTAAGAAAAGTAATCGAACTCAGGTATGGTGACCTTTACATTCCTCCATGTAGGGATGATTCACAGGATAGAGATTTGCCCTGCTTAGGGCCCAGCCTGTGACCAGCATAAACAGGCCGGCAAATCCAACAAAGCTTCCAATCTCCTGGAAGCCCAGTACCTGCTCACCTACAGTGCCAGGGAAGATCTGGATATAGAGATCGATGAACTGACCCACGATCAGAATGGGAATCACAATCTTAAGGAAGCGTGGATTCCGGGCCGTGGCATTTGGCATCAGCAAAACCAAGGGAAGGAACCAGTTGACGGCAATATTGGCAAAGAAAAAGAAGCGCCAGCCCTCCCCCTGCACCCTGGGGAGAAAGTAGGCGGTTTCTTCGGGAATGTTGGCATACCAGATCAGCATGAATTCGGCAAACCAGAAGTACCCCCATATGATACAAAGCATAAAAATATAGCGGGCAAAATCTCCCAGGTGGCTTTTATTCAGAAAAGGAAAATATCCTCGCTGGTTCATTAGGAGTACGATGAATGTGATCACAATGGCTGCATGATGGAAGGCGGCCACAAAATTCCTGATTGCAAAAATGGTAGAGTACCAGTGGGCATCAATGGACATGATCCAGTCGATCATTGCAAAGGTGAAAGTGATGATCACAATGAAAATATAAACCTTGGAGCGATGTTCCAGTTTTTTGAATAGCGCTGTTCCACCCACACTGTCTTCTTTTATGGAAAGGCGGCGGATGATCACGAACATCAGGATCCAGAGTGCAAAATAAATGACCATCCGGATGATCCAGAAAGGGAGGTTCAGATAGGGAGCCTTATGGGCCAGCAGCGGATCATGAGCAACTTCATGCGCATGGGACCAGTGATACAGTGAATGGGCACCGAAAATCATTAGCAGAAAAAGAACTGCAGCTACCGGAAGATAAGCAGCCATGGCCTCAGGAACACGAATAAAACCAGCAGACCAGCCCGAATGAGTTACCCGCTGAATGGAAACAAAAAGCAGGGCCCCGGCTGCAAGGGAGACAAAATAAACATTGTTCAGTAAGAGATTGGCCCAGCCCCGCTGGGGATCTCCCGTAAAAGTAATTAGAAGGGCAGTGATGCCCACCACGATCATGATCAGCGTTGCTATGATGTAGATGCGGGATAACTTGATTCTCTCTTCCATTTTAACAGTTTTTGGCCAACTACTTTTGCAGCGTTTTGCGAATATGAAGGATAATGCTCCATCGGTCCTCAGGCACAATCATTGCCCCATGGGCACCCATGATGCCATAGCCCACGGTGATGGAATGATAAATTTCTCCGTCCTTCAAAGCTCTTGCCTGTTCGTTTATGAGGCTGGCCGGCGGATAAGGGTAGCGCTGGCTGGTAAACAGGTGGCCCTGTCCGTCGCCCTCTGGTCCGTGGCAGGACTTGCAGAAGATGTCATAGGCTTCCAGGCCCCGGGCCAGGTTATTGCTGCTTTCTTCCAGAGGATTGGTCAGGGCCTCCCCTGCTGCAATGCGGTCCTCATCCGTTTTTTCCCACTCAAAAGGGACCATTCCCCTGGAAACGGTCCCCTCCACAGGCGTTCTCATGGTCATGTTATCACCAAAATTGGGATTGGGGGTATAGGATTCATATGCATTGGAGTAATACATATCGGGCATATAATCCCATCCGGTACTGGTACGGGTCCGGTCGCAGGAGACCAGTGCCAGTAGAATGATGAAGCATGCCAGGATCTTTCTGTATATCATAATACCTTATTTTTCAATTACTTCAATGGCCCCGGTCTCTTTCATTACCGAAGCGGCCATGCCGGTATCGGCCTTCTCCTTATTTACCAGGATCACAAATTTATCATCGGTGGCTCCATCATGGTAAATGGGTTTCTCCTGGGAAGGCCAGAGATTGGCACGCCACGAGAAGGTGAAAAGGCTTAAAATAGTGATACTGAATATGGTCAGGATAATGGTAATCACCAGAAAGGAAGGAAATGCATTGCTGGGCTTTCCTCCATAATTAAGGGGCCAGTCAATGACCGCCGTGTAGATCAGGAAGGCAAGCACTCCGATGGTAGCAAAGAATCCGTAAAACCATCCAACAATGGTAATACGGGATTTCCGCCCCTGTTTTTCCAGAATCTCGTGCACCGGGTAGGGAGTAAAGACATCCTCGATTTCGATTTCCTGCTCCTTCATTTTTCTGAAAGCAGCAAGCAGGGTCTCCTCATCACCAAATACACCTAATAGATATTCTGAGTCCATATGAAGCCTGTTTTATTTCTTTTTCAACTGGTATCTGTTTACATCTTTTACTTCGTGGATGGCAACCATCGGGATATACTTCATAAAGAGTAAGACTCCGAAGCCAAATATTCCAATGGTTCCCAGGTACATGGCTATCTCCACAAAGGTGGGAGTGTAGGAAGCCCATGCAGAGGGCAGATAATCTTTTGCAAGAGAGGTAATTACAATATTAAAGCGTTCGAACCACATCCCCACATTTATAAGGATGGAAATAATAAACACCACGGTCAGGTTGCTCCGGATCTTCTTGAACCACATCAGCTGGGGAATGATGGCATTACATACGAACATGATCCAGAACTGCCTGGTAAATTCGCCGGTGATCCGGTTATGGAAGAAGGTGAAAATCTCATACTCGTTTCCGGAGTACCACGCCAGGAAAATCTCTGTCAGGTAAGCCGTACCCATAATCAGCGAAACAAAGATCAATATCTTCGCCACCTTATCGAGGTGGGAGTTTGTCACATAATCTTCCAGCTTGTATATTTTTCGAAGGATAATCATCAGGGTCATCACCATGGCAAAGCCTGAGAAGATGGCCCCCACCACAAAATAGGGTGGAAATATGGTGGTGTGCCAGCCCGGTTCCACCGAAACGGCAAAGTCGGTGGATACGATGGAGTGTACTGAAACCACCAGCACCGCAGCAATACCACCCAGGATGTAACTTAAACCTTCATAGCGTTTCCATTCTCCGACGGAACCCCTCCAGCCCATGGCAAAGAATCCGTAAACAGCCTTTTTCACTTTTGATGTGGTGTTGTCGCGAATGGTCGCGAAGTCGGGAATCATCCCCAGGAACCAGAAAGAAGCCGAAATAAGCAGGTAGGCTGAGATAGCAATGAAATCCCAGAACAGCGGTGAGTTATAATTAACCCAGAGGGGTCCGCGTGTGTTGGGATAGGGAAAAATAAAGAAGAAGTCCCAGATCCGGCCCATGTGCAGCGCTGGAAATATGGCGGCACATCCCACGGCCACCACCGTCATGGCCTCGGCTGCTCGGTTGATGGAGGAGCGCCACTCCTGACGAAGGATCAACAGGAAGATGGAAAACGCGGTTCCGGCGTGACCGATCCCGATCCACCAAACAAAATTGATGATGGCCCATCCCCAACCCACCGTATTGTTTACACCCCAGGTTCCAATGCCCTGTGATATGGTCACATAAATGGACCAGAATCCCAGCAACATCAATATGGAACTGATCCCCAGTCCCACAATCCACCAGAATTTGGGCCGGGCATACACCGGAGCTGTAATGTCTGTGGTGATCTGTGCGAGGGATTTATTCCCCAGCACCAATGGCCCCCTGACTTCCGTGTTGTACATATATTCTGTATTAGTTATTATCCATGTTGTTCATGTCCCGATGCATGCTCTGTGTCATGAGAATCGCTTTCTCCAGCTGCCGGTTCCGTATTCCTGACCTTGGTCAGATAGCCAACGGAGGGAAGGGTATGCAACTGTTCCAGCAAATGGTAATTTCGTTCTTCCCCTTTCAGCTTACTTACCTTCGATTCCGGATCGTTCAGGTTTCCAAAAACCAGGGCCCCTGAGGGACAGGATTGCACACAGGCCGGTTGAACCTCACCATCCCTGAGGGGCCTTCCCTCCAGCTTGGCCTCCAGCTTCTTCTCCTGTATGCGCTGTACACAAAGGGTACATTTTTCCACCACTCCCCGTTCCCGCACCGTCACATCCGGATTCAGCACCAGCCTGGAGAGCTCAGAATTCTGGTTAAAATCGAACTTCTCATTGTTCATATACTTGAACCAGTTGAACCTTCTTACCCGGTAGGGGCAGTTGTTGATGCAATACTTGGTCCCGATACACCTCACATAGGCCACCTGATTCAATCCTTCGTTGCTGTGCATGGTTGCTGAGACCGGACACACATTCTCGCAGGGAGCATTGTCGCAATGCTGACACATGACAGGCTGATGGAACACTTTCGGATTTTCCGGCTGATCGCTGAAGTAGCGGTCGATTCGCATCCAGTGCATGATCCTGCGGTTCTTCACCTCCTCTTTCCCTACCACGGCCACGTTGTTTTCTGCAATGCATGAGACCACGCAGTTGTTACACCCGGTACATTTATTCTGATCCACGACCATTCCCCAGTGGTAACCGTCAAATTTAGCCTCCGGATAAAGGGTCTGGTGATGTGCTTCAGCCTCCAGGTGGAAATGGTTCCCTGCAGATGGATCTTCCTGGAATTCCTTCAAAGTGGTTTCACGTACAATGGGCCTGCCCTCCATGGTATGGTGAGTCTGGGTTCGTGCAATGGGATAAGTTTTGCCTGTGGGCTCAAGGGCCACCTGCTCCTTGCTGTATGAGCGGTGAGTACCCTTGCTTTCAACCCAGCGAAATGCGTTTACTCCCAGATTTTCCCCAACCTTTCCGGCAATGGTACGGCCATATCCCAGGGCCAGGGAAACAGTTCCGTCTGCCTGTCCGGGCTGAATAAGCACCGGAACCTCTATTCCGTCCAGGCTTACCAAGATCTCATCTTCCAGTCCCCTCTTCTCTGCCTCGGCAGGGGAAATCGAGAGGTAGTTGTCCCAGCAGACTTTCGATACCGGATCGGGCAATTCGTGCAGCCAGGGATTATTCCCATGACGCCCGTCATTTAAACCCACCGGGGTATAAAGCGTTAAGCTCAGCTCAGCTTCCACGGGCCGGAGTTCCACCTCCGGAGGACGGAAGGTGAGAGAGACAGGCTGGGGTGGTGCTTCCGATTCGTAAAAGCCGGCCTGAAGTGTCTTCACCCACCACTCCTGGTCTCCGCGAAAGTCCGCAGGAGCAATTTTATCCTTCCACACATAGGGCACAAGATCCTCAAAGTTTCTCTGCAAACCTCCGGCCCACTTTATAATAGAATCCTGGTAGGCCCTGCTGTTGAAAAGTGGATGAATGCAGGGTTGTTGCAGGCTGAAGGACCCCTTCACAGGCTCAGCATCACCCCAGGCCTCCAGGTAGTGGTGGTCGGGACAGATCAGCTGGCAGGCTTCGGCTGTTTCATTCAGAGATGATCCAAGGTAGGCGGTAAATCCTGCCTTTTTTATGGCTTCAAATCCGCCCAGGCTGTAAATGGGATTTACATTGATCAGGAAGAGGTTGTCCACTTCACCCCGGTCCAGTGAGCTCACAAACTCCTGGAACTGCCTGTCATTTCCCTGTTTCACCTGGATTGTTCTTTCCATGTCCAGGGTGGTCCCGTAGTTCCCCAGCATGTAATTAATGCCGGCCACCAGTTTCTGAATCTCCGGATCATTGGATCCGCTTACGACCAGGGACTTTCCCCGGTGAGCCAGCAAACCGGCTACAATCGTGTCCACATCTCTTACCAGCGGCGGTACAGATATGGGAGGATGTGCTGTGGCAGCTGCAATGCGATTGTATATATTGCCCAGCATCAGTTGCGATTCAGCCGGGGTCACCGGAATACGCTCATCTGCATTGCTCCCTGTCATGGACAGGGCCGATTCGATTTGAACATGTTTGGACATCCGGCGATGTGCCTTGCTCACTTCCCGGGTGGAAGCATAATCCCGTGCAAACTCCACAGGCGCAATCCAGGTTCCCAGGAAATCGGCATCAAAACTCAGGATGTACCCGGCCTGATCAAAATGATGGCCCGGAATGACTGCGGCTCCGAACAGCTCCATGTGTGCATCACGGATTCCGGAAGCGGATACTTCATCGTACTGGATCCAGGTGGCTGCCGGATGGGCGTTTAAGAACTTCTGGAAGGCCACTTGTGTGGAGGGTCCGATCATTGTAGGCGTTACAACAACCGTCTTACCCCCGGCTTCAAGTTTACTGATCACCCAGCGGTCCACTTCATCCCAGCTAATGGCATTTCCGCTGAGTATGGGTTCCTTTAAGCGGGCATCGTCATAGAGATTCAGAACCGAAGCCTGTACCCTCGCGCTGGTTCCACCCCTGGAAACGGGCGACTCCTGGTTCCCTTCTATCTTGATGGGCCTCCCGTCCCGCACTTTCACCACCACACTACAGTACTCGGTGCCGTCAAAGAAGGTAGAGGCGTAGTAGGCGGCTTTCCCCGGAATAATTTCTTCTGGTTTAATGAGATAGGGAATGGCCTTCTGAACCGGTTTTTCGCAGGAGCTGACCACAGCCGCCGAGGCTACACTGAATCCAAACAGTTTCAGGAAATCGCGGCGCGAACCACTGGTTTTACCACGATGGCTCTCTTGCTCACGGGTAATGCCCTGTTCAAATTCTTTTATACTTCTCCATTGCTTTTCCATGGACATCATTCGCTTTAATAGTGACACTTGGAGCATTCGGTTCCACCGGTAAGCTCGGCTGTTACCCGGTCAATCTCACCAGATTTCATCTGCTGCTGAAGCTCCTTATATTGTGTATAGAATTCGTTATCAAAAAACTGGACTTCCGTGTCGCGGTGACAGTTAATGCACCAGCCCATGCTCAGGTCGCCTTCCTGACGCACCCTGTCCATCGACTCCACTGCACCGTGACAGGTGGCACATTCGATCTTACCTACCTCCACATGCTGGGAATGACTGAAGAAGACATGGTCCTGCAGGTTGTATACCCTGATCCACTGAATGGGGGTCCCGCTTTCCCAGGCTTCCACTACTTTACCGATCTGGTGCTGTCCCGAATGAGATCCTTCGCGTACAATGGAGTGGCAGTTCCAGCAAATGTTTACATCCGGTAAGCCTGCATGCTTCGATTGAGTAACCGTGGTATGACAGTACTGGCAATCGATCTGATTATCGGAAGCATGAACCACATGAGAAAATTTGATGGGTTGATCGGGTTCGTAATTCTCCTGCCTGCCCAGGGAGGTTCCGGCTTCATAAAGCAGTTTTGCCTGCCAGCCCAGGGCCACAATAAATATGATCCCCAGGAGGTAGCGGCGCTTTACCTTTTTCAGGAAGAAGACATCCAGGATCACCCAGGTAAGTACCACCCCCAGGAGAATAAATAGGAAGATCTTATTGATCACCGGCTTCTTTTTGGTCAGTCCCTCCTCCTCGAAATGGTCGAGAAACATTTTGATGTGCTCCACATCACTTTCATTCAGATCAAAAGTCTGGTGCACTCTCGACATGGTAACACCAGTGGGATTCAATACGGCCTTTCGGAACTCTTCCAGACTCCTCTCCTTGTACTGGCTTGCAATCTCCCAGGCATTGGGGTTCCAGTTAAAGGTGTCAATTTCTATGGTGTTGTGACAATCGGCACATGCCTTTGTTTCAAATTTCCCGTCAATCAAACCGTAAAACAGGCGCTCTCCGCGCATCAGTTCGTCCCTGGATGCATGGGCATCATGCTCCTTCTCAGCGCCTTTGGCACCGGACAGGGGCAGAACAAGCAAAATCAGGAAGGAAAGAGAGAATGACAGGTTTGAGATTCTTCTCATAAATGGTCAGGTTTGATCTTAGGGTTAGTATTAGGTAAATCTCACATCGCGGTTTATGCAATTTATAACCTTCGCTGTAAAATAGCAACAACCAAGGGAACAGAAGAGCATGTTTGCCGCGATATCCCTTATTTTTAATTCGTATAAATAATTTTATCCTATATTCGAACGATGCACTCGCTTTTCTCCGAATACTTCCTGCCCATCACCCTGGCAATAATTACCCTGGGGATGGGCCTCTCTCTTACGGATCAGGATTTCCGGAATATTTTTCTGCATCCAAAGGCGGTCATCATCGGGCTGTGTTGCCAGATGATCCTGCTTCCTTTGATTGCCTGGCTGATCGCCCGCTCCATCCAGATTGATCCGCTTTTCAAAGTGGGACTAATGATCATTGCAGCCTGTCCGGGTGGTGCCACCTCAAACCTGATTACCTACCTGCTTCGGGGCAATGTGGCTCTCTCCATCTCCATGACCGCCCTGAACAGCATCATTACTCTGATTACCATTCCCCTGGTGGTACATCTGTCCCTGGCCGCTTTTATACATGAGGATGCTGCCATCCGGCTGAACGTGGGCGAGACCATTATCAAGGTATTCCTGATTACTATCGTCCCTGCCTTTGCGGGCACAAGAATCAGGAAAAACTATCCTGAATTTTCTCTTAAACTGGAACGCCCCCTCAGGCTAATCCTCCCCCTGCTTCTTCTGGTGGTTTATGCCGGTGTTATTTTTATCGATCAGGGGACCGGTGAAGCAACACGTAAGGACTTTATAAGAATCTTTCCATACGCACTCCTGCTTAATCTCCTGGCCATGGTCACAGGATTCCTGGTTGCCCGCACCTTCCGCCTCCGGGTGATCAATCAGTTTACCATTTCAATTGAGGTGGGACTTCAGAATTCGGCCCTGGCCATTTTTGTGGCAGCCACGCTCCTGCAAAGCAATGACATGGCCCTGGTACCTGTGGTCTACGGCTCCTTTACATTTTTCAGCACACTGCTATTCGGATGGAGTGTAAAAAAACTGGGATGGGTTCCGAGAATTAACGGTAAAGATACATGAACCCGGCTTTGCCGAAGGGCTCACTCCCCCCCTCCTCATCGATCACATAATAGTAGATTCCTTCTTTAAGTTCTTTGCCATCCAGGCTGTTTCCATCCCAGAAAATTCTTGGTGATTTGGAATAATAAACACGGGTGCCGATCCGGGTAAATACAGAAAACTCGTATACGGTTGTACCATCGGTTTCCACCTCAAAATAATCATTTACCTGATCACCGTTGGGAGTGAAAACATTGGGAATCACCAGGGCATCGCCCGGGGCTTCGGTGTCGCTGACTTCAGCATTGATAAATTGGACGGTATCCTCCTGTTGTCCCGAAAGCTTAGGAAGTAGAAGGCAGCAAAGGCAAATAATGGCAATTGATCTGGTAATGGTCATATCTTCTCGGTCAGCTTCTGGACCACCCTAAAGTTATTAAAAAATTCCTTGGCGAATACCCTGATCACTGTATATGTGGGAATGGCAAGAATCATCCCTACTATACCGGCCAGACTTCCGGCCATCATGATAACAATAAATATTTCTATGGGATGGGCATATACACTCGTCCCGAAAATCACCGGTTGAAACACCAGGTTATCGGTTAGCTGGGTAATGGCGAATACCAGGGTCATATACCCCATCATGGGCAGTAACTGTGTGGCGAAATCAAGCTCCAGATGCGTAGCTACTCCCAGGATGATCCCCAGGGCAGCCCCTATCCAGGGCCCAAGGTAGGGGATGATATTGAGAATTGCAGCGATGAGCCCGATGACCAGTCCGTGCCTGAAACCCACCCCCACAATGGTCATCCCCACTGTTATCATGATAAGAATTCCTGTCATTTGCAAAAGGATGCCAACAAAGTAGCGCCGGAGCAGGTGCTTGATAGATTCCAGAGCATGTCTGAAGGCTTCCACCTGTTTTGCAGGAACAATCGTAACGATGTAACCGGTAATCAACTTGTCCTCCCTGAGCAGGAAGAAGGTAATAAAAGAGATGGCGAAAAGAGCCCAGGCAAAGTTGCCAAGAATGGAGGCCACGGTGGCAATCAGGTCGGTAATGACATTGATATTCAAAACCGATGCCAATCCCCCCTGCAGTTCTTCACGAAGGGAAGATGAGTCCTCCCCCCCCAGATTCATTTTATCATACCAATGCTCCAGTCTTTCAATCGGATTTTCAAAAGCTTCTATGACCAGTTCCGTATCAATATTAGAAAGTTCCTGAGCCTCACTGGCCACCAATGGAATAAAGATCCTGAAAAAGCCAAAAAACACCATCCAGATGAAAACCAGGGTGATCAGCGCACGGATGGAGACCGGAATATGCCACTTCCCGATCCTGATTCTGCCCAGCAAGCGAACCAGTGGCCTGGTGATCAGTGAGAGCACCGAGGCAATCAGGATATAGGCCACAATACTGGAAAACCTCCAGACCAGCAGCCCGAGCAAAATTAGTCCGGCCACAACCAGCAGGGAACGAGGATTTAACCAGTTTTTTGGTGACATATTCAGGTGTAAATATAGTGATTTATCGACAGGAAGGAGGGGAAGTTATAAGATGCAAATGTTGATAATTTTTCTTTTGAATCCTCCCTTCTTTGGGTACTTTTACCAGCCATTTGGGAGGAGGAATATATGAAGCAGTATCTTGATTTACTTACACATGTGCTGGAGCAGGGAAGCCGCAAGGAGGACCGGACAGGAACAGGTACCATCAGTACCTTTGGCTACCAGATGCGCTTTAATCTGGAGGATGGATTCCCCCTGATGACCACCAAGAAGCTTCATCTGAAATCGATCATTCATGAGCTGCTCTGGTTCCTCCAGGGAAATACCAATACCGCCTACCTGAATGAACATGGAGTAAAGATCTGGAATGAATGGGCCGATGAAAACGGGGAGCTGGGATCCATATACGGGTACCAGTGGAGATCCTGGCCTGCAAGGGATGGAAAGAAGATTGATCAGATTTCAAATGTGATAGAATCCATCAGGGAAAATCCCGATTCCAGAAGGCATGTTGTGAGTGCCTGGAATGTTGGAGAGCTGGATCACATGGCACTCCCTCCCTGTCATATCCTGTTTCAGTTTTATATTGCCGATGGCAAGCTGTCCTGCCAGCTTTACCAGCGCAGTGCCGATATATTCCTGGGAGTTCCCTTTAATATCGCCTCCTACTCATTCCTCCTGATGATGATGGCGCAGGTGACAGGGCTTCAGGCCGGCGAATTCATTCATACCCTGGGCGACGCCCATATCTACCTGAATCATGAGGAGCAGGTTCGCCTGCAACTGACACGCGATCCGAGAGCCCTACCCACGGTAAAGCTGAACCCTGAGATCAACTCCATTTTTGATTTCCGTTTTGAAGATTTCACTGTTGAAAATTACAATCCTCATCCCCATATAAAGGGGGCCATTTCCGTTTGATATGGAAGCAAAGATCCTGAATAATATTTCCATCATTGTGGCCATAGCTGAAAACCGGGCCATCGGGAAAGATAACAAACTGCTGTGGCATCTTTCGGACGATTTGAAAAGATTCAAAAAACTGACCACCGGGCATACCCTGATCATGGGACGCAACACCTTTCTTTCTCTGCCCAATGGAGCCCTGCCACAGCGGCGACATATCGTCATTTCAGACAAGGCCGGGGAATCCTTTGAGGCATGTGAAATGGCCGCTTCCATAGAGGAAGCCATTGAACTGGCTGGCAGGGATGAAGAGTGCTTTGTGATTGGTGGCGGCATGGTATACAGGCAATTCCTCGCCCTGGCAGGAAAACTGTATCTCACCCAGGTTCACAGTTCCTTCGAAGCTGATACTTTTTTCCCTGAAATTGATTTCAGTCAGTGGAAAGCGCTTATTTCGGAGGAGGTGGAGGCCGGTGAACGAAACCAGTTCGCCCACACCTACACTGAATTTGTCAGGATCTGATCCGTTTCCAGCTTCAGTCCCGGACCAATGCTATAGACAAGACCCCAGAGAGAGGTAAAAGCTGTAATAAGATAGAACAGCAAACTCAGGGCAATGGACAGATTCAGGTCCAGTCCCAGCCATTGGGCTCCCAGCATAAAGGTAAATTCCCTGGAACCGATTCCGCCAATGGTCAGCGGCAACACGGCCACGATGGAGGAAATCAGGAATACAAAGAGGTAAGTTCCCAGGCTGCCGGTCTCATTTAGCGAGAGCAGTATCAGCCATGCAGCAAGCAACTGCAGCAGCTGAACCACTAGTGACTGGAGGTTCGTGATCCGGAATACAGGCAGGAGATATGGAAAAAAACGCCTGAAAATCAGATAAGCGGTCCCTATGGAAAGCGGAATGAGAAGCCAGGCATACCAGGCATAGGCTTGCATGCCAGGAACAAAGCAGAAGAGAAGTACAGCCAGGCAGAAAAGGGCCACCACACCGATGATGCGGTCCATCATTACCGCCCAGAATATGCGCCGGGTGGACACATCAAACTTCTTATTCAAGAGGTAAATCTTATACCCGTCACCTCCAATTCCTCCCGGTAAAAAGAGGTTGTAATACATGCCCAGCAGATAGAGTTTCAAGTTGCTCTTCTGAGTGATAGCTATGCCAATGGAACCCAGGTAGCGGTGCAGCCTGACCGAGGAAAGTGCCTTGGAAAGCACGAACAGGATCAGAGCCCCGGTAAGGTAAAGAGGCTTCGTTTGAGCCATGGTTTCAAGCACCAGCTGAACTTCGATCTTTGACAAGACATACCAGAGAGCTGCAAGAGTGAGTGACAGCTTGAAAAGGACTTTTAAAAGTGGCTTGATCTTACTCTTCACTGATGATGGTTCTTTTCACCCTGTAGGGCTTTTTACGCTGAGACTCATAGTAGGTCCTCATCAACATTTCTGAAATAATCCCGATGGTAATAATCTGAATCCCGCCGATGGTCAGCATAAATCCCAGGAGCAGGAGCGGCTTCCCCCAGATATCATTCCCCAGGATCTTTAACACAAGAAAGTATATATCGATGATAGCTCCCGCCCCAAAGGTGAGGATCCCCAGGGTTCCGAAAAAATGGATGGGCCGGTTCTGATACCTCTTAAAAAAGACAATCAGTAAAAGATCACTCAGCACCCGGAAGGTCCGCCCCAATCCATAGCTGGATTTACCATATTGCCTGCTGTGGTGACGTACCGGGACCTGTTCCATTCGGGCACCCTGAAGCACTGCCAGCACCGGGATAAAACGATGTAACTCCCCGTACAATCCAAGGTTCCTGGCAATATCGCTCCGGAAAACTCTAAGGGCGCAGCCATAGTCCTTCAGCTTTACTCCGGTAATCATCCGAATAAAGAAATTCGCAATTTTGCTGGGTACCCGTCTGGAGATTGCGGAATCTTTTCTATGCACCCTCTCACCGGAGACAACGTCACAGTCTTTCTCCTTGAGTAATGCAAGCATCATGGGTACATCGGCCGGATCGTTCTGCATGTCACCATCCATCAACACGATCAGCTCTCCCTCCGCCTGATCGATCCCTGCTGACAATGCCGAACTCTGTCCGTAATTGGTGTTCAGATCCAGGCCCACCAGGTTCTTATAATGCGCCGAAACTCGTGTAATCTCTTTCCAGGTGTCATCGCTGCTTCCATCGTTCACAAGAATCATCTCAAAGGGGTAGGAAGTGGCTTCCATGGCAGCTGTAATGGCCCGGCACAAGGCTTCAACGCTTTCCTTCTCATTAAAAATGGGTACCACAAAAGAGACTTTCTCCATCTGATTTACAGCTTGGTTACGCGCTCATAAAGTAACCATTTTTTGCTATATTTCCGGTCACCTTAGCATCTGATTTATGAAGAAAAACACAATCGTCCTGATTGCCGTCCTGGGGGCTGGAATCCTGATCCTGGCTGCTGTTTTCGGAAGGGTGATTGTACATCCCGATTCCTATCTTTATTCTGCATCGGGCGACGCCGTGAAGAGCTATTACAACTTCAGCTACTACCTGAAGCACGACTCGGGGATTGATCACAAGGGCGTCAACTATCCCTATGGGGATCATCTGCAATATATGAACTCCCATCCCCTCTACCTGCAACTTATTAAATTTCTGGACCGTTTTCTCTTCCCCCTTTCGGATCATGGCGTGGGCATTCTGAACCTGAGCATGATATTGTCACTGCTGGCAGCAATTCCATTTATCTACCTGATATTGAGAAAGTTTTCCCTCCCTCCCTGGTACGCTGCAGTGGCCTCACTGCTCATTCTCTTTCTGAGTCCGCAGATAGACCGGCTGGGTGGACATTTCGAAATGGTCTATGCCTTCTTTATCCCACTGTTCTGGTACCTGCTGATACGCTGGCATGAGGCAAACAAAAAGGGCTGGTGGACTTTGCTCCTGTTAATAACAGCCCTGCTTGGAGGCTTCACCAGTGCATACTACGCTGCCTTCCTGGCCATATTCCCAATGGCCATCATCCTGGTCCAACTCATGGTACACAGAAAAGAGCTCAGGAAATATCTCCCGGAGGGCTTACACCTGCTCGTGATAGCCATACTCCCCCTATTGATAGTCAGGGGCCTGGTATCCATCACCGACTGGGTGGATGACAGACCTGATAATCCCTGGGGATTTTTCATCTTCCATGCCAATGTATTCAGTGTTTTCCTGCCACCCAATTCCCTCTTCAGAGAATTGCTGAGCGGCATTGTTCCCATAAGCTATAAATGGGAAGGGCGCGCCTATGTGGGATTGCCTGCCACCTTGCTGGCACTTACCTTTTTGATTGGCCTGTTTCTGCAGCTCAGCCGACGGCAGCGCCCCCGGTGGAAGGCTTACTTTCCCAACAGAAAGCTGAATCTCTACCTGTCAGCAGCCTTCATTGTACTGCTGTTTTCCATGTGCATCCCCTTTAAATGGGGAATGGGATTCCTGACGGAGCTGCTTCCTCCTCTGAAGCAGTTCCGGTGCCTGGGACGCTTTTCCTGGATATTCTATTATGTATTCTCTGTCTTTACAGCCACCTATCTCTATTATCTGTACCGGATCGCCCGGCTTAAGGAATATGGCCGCCAGGCAATGACTGCCTTAGTGCTCATTTTATCTTACTGGGGACTGGAAGCTGCAACACACACGAAACATAGTACCGCCAGGCTATTCAATAAAAATGAGCTTCTCAGTGAGGGCAGCGTGGATGTGGGCCTGATTCTGGAAGAGGGCGGCAAGTCTCCGGATGAATTCCAGGGTATTTTTTTCCTCCCCTTTGCCAATACCTGTGGAGATAAGCTCCAGTTTGAAAGAGGACTGGAGGCATTTTCAGAAGCCATGCGCTGCTCCGACCAGACCGGGATTCCCATTGTTCAGAGCTTTTCTCCCCGTATTTCCCTTTCTCAGGCCATGAGTTCGATTCAATTGCTGGCCGACAGCACCATATACAAGCAGCGGGTAGATGATATGAACCGGGAACCTATTCTGCTGGTGATTGGCCCGGGAGATCTGAATCCCCGGGAAACGGCTCTGCTGGAGCGGGCTGAGTATATATTTAAGGGAGACCGGTTTTCACTGGCCAGTTTACCGGTCCATGCCTTCAACCAGGGATTTGAAGCCTGGAAAGAGCTGGCAATCAGCCTGACTGACAGCCTGAATGGCAAGGATATATTTTGTATGGATGCTGAACCTGAACAGGTGGTCTACAGGAATTTTGAGGAACTCTCATCGGAGAGGGCCTATAGCGGATCCGGTTCCACTTACCTTAAAAAAGGGGAACTGGAACTCTTCAATGAGAAACTGTTTGAGCGCTATTCAGCTTCCGAACTGGAACTCTCCTTCTGGCTCTATGTGGACCACAGAACCGACAACATGCCCACGCCCGTCCTGTCCCTGTGGGATCAGGATAACAAATTGATAGATAGAGAGAAGCTGGACTCCCGCGGGGTACATAATGTGGATGGCCTGTGGGTTCGAATCGGGAAGAAGCTGCGTCCGGAACCGGGAATACGATATAAGCTTACAGTGAAAGGGAAATACATCACCATTGACGATCTCCTGCTCAAACCGGTGGATGCCAGAATTATGGTGCGTCATGAAGGCGGAGATCAATTATTGGATAATTATCGGCTTCCTTTTGTTACTGAGCGCTGATTTTAGTATTTTTTCCGACTCAAACCTAAATCGATCAAAATGAAAAAGCATCTGATTATTGCAATTACTATTCTGTTTGTTCCTTTATTTCTGCACGCTCAGGCCGACAAAATTCTGGGAACCTGGATTACAGAAAAGGGAACCTCTTCAGTGGAAGTGGCAAAAACTTCCGATGGAACCTATGCTGGTAAAATAAACTGGCTTGAAGAGCCCAATGAAAATGGCAAACCAAAGGTTGACAAAGAAAATGATGATCCGGTACTTGCAAAAAGGCCCATTATGGGACTGCCCCTGCTCAGTGGTTTTAATTATGATCCAAAGAAAGACCGGTGGATAGATGGCTCGATCTATGATCCGGACAATGGAAAAACCTATGATTGTTATGCCTGGTTCGAAGATGACAACTACGATGTGCTTTATATAAAAGGATATGTTGCAGGCATCAAAGCGCTGGGACGTAAAACCACCTGGAAAGCAAAGAAGTAGGATTCCATTTTAATACTGATTTCAGGCCCTAAGGAATTTGAGGCCGCCTCACTGTGGGCGGCCTCTGTTTTTTATTTTATCTCTGGTGGAATTTTAGCCTGTCTCGTTTTCGGGATTTCCGGAAGCCGGAATCTTTCCTTTAAATCTCTAAATATCTGTTAATTACCAACAATGATCAAGCTCCGTCAAAAAACATTTGAGTAGCAACAATGTAAAAAGGTAACACCTCTGTGACTTTCTGTTTTGCCTGAAAGGAGTCCCGCAGTATCGAAGCATTTTTGTGTCAGATCATTCATCTAGCTTATTAGAGATGGTCCATGGCAGTACTATAAAGTATTGTTGAAAAATCCCCAATACTTTTACATCTGTTAAAGAGTTATAAAATCGTCCGGAACCGTACAACTGATTCCCGCAAGCGTTCACTTTTCTAAATAAACAAGACAGGAGGAAAATTCTTAATTATCTGCCTTTAAAACAGTTGCAGCTTTTGGCACATAATATGATATAAATAACCTGAAAACAAATCTTACGTCCTTTTACATTTCACTAACGGGTGATACAGTAAAATTTCTTTTTAGGTTTAAGT
>Ga0180429_10000188_pt1 | contig 56531 bp, 36 predicted proteins | sample SS_ome_FD_132428 | JGI IMG/M metagenome (GOLD analysis project Ga0180429, IMG submission 132428) | Hypersaline lake sediment archaeal communities from the Salton Sea, California, USA - SS_1_S_1 metaG | ecosystem: Environmental > Aquatic > Non-marine Saline and Alkaline > Hypersaline > Sediment ... | reverse complement strand
TTCGGCCCCGACGGCGCGGAGACCGCACGGCAGTCCTCACGATTCATCATCCTGCCCTGACCCGCTTTTCGGAAGGGGAACGACGAGGCAACCTCGTGATCATGCCAATCACGAGATGATCGCGTCACCGTTTCCGCCGCAGGAGGAAGATGCCGGCGGCGAGGACGACGACGCCGGCGGCGATGAGCAGCAGGGCCAACAGCCGGTCCGGGACGGTCTTCGGCTCGAGGGGAATCGTCGAGCCGCCGTCCCCCAGCAGCACGAAGGGGGCCCAGAAGTGGGGGTGGGCGCCGTCGAGGAGGGACTCGAGTCGGGCGTCCGCCAGGGCGCCGGCCGTGTGGCGGCTCCGGCCCAGCCCGTCGAAGAAGCGCTCCATCAGCCCGGCGGTGAAGCGGTCCTCCACCGGCCAGAGAGTCTGGACCACGCTGCGGCTGCCGGCGGAGAGGAAGGCCCGGGAGAGCCCCACCACCCCTTCGCCGCGCACCGGCCGGCCCAGGCCGGTGCTGCAGGCCGAAAGCACCACCAGCTCGCTGTCCAGGTCGAGGCCCATGATCTCCGCCGGTCCGAGCAGCCCGTCGCTTTCCTCCCCCGTGCCGATGCTGAAGACGATGGCCGAACCCTGCGCCGACGTCTCGTCCACCAGGGCGTGGGTGGCGAGATGGATCACCCTGGCCCCGGCCAGCTGCGGGTCGGCCAGCAGGTCTTTCACCGCCTCGGGGCCGGTGAAGGCGCGGGCCCGGGCCAGGCGCCGGGCGATGCGCCGTACCTCGCGGCCGGAGTGGGGCAGGGGGGCGAGGGGATGGGGGTGGCCGCTGAAATCGGGATCGCCGATGGCCAGCAGGTCGAGGCGGTCCTCGTCCGGTTCGGCCGCCCGGGCCGTGGCCAGCCGGGCCAGCACGGCGGCGGAGGGGGCGTAGGCGATCTCGTGCCGGCCGGCAAGGTATTGGGGCGGGCCGTCCCCGGGGGTGATCAGGGCCTCGAAGGGCAGGTGGTGCAGCAGGCCGTCGGCCACGATGACCAGCGGGGCGGCCGTGCCGGAGAGCCGTTGTTCCAGAGGGCCGAGCAGCAGCTGGTGGAGCCGGCGGCCGGCGGCGGTCAGTTCCGCCGAAGGTGCCTGCCTCACCCGCTCCACCGGGATGCGGAGGCGCTCAAGGTAATCGGCGGCGGCCTCTTCGAGCTCGGCCCGGGGCGGCAGCCGGTGGGCCGCCGTGCCGGCGTCATCGATGACGAAGAGGAAGGAGACGTCCTCGCCCAGCAGGTACTCCAGCAGGGCGCCGTGCTCGGGCACTACGCTCCGTGCCTCGTCCACGGTGATTCGCGGCAGGGCCGCGGGTTCCCCTTCGCGCAGCAGGTCGAGGAGGGCGATAGCGTGGGCCTGTTCGGCGGCGGCGAAGGCCTCCCCGGCCCCCTCCGTGCGCTCCAGCACGTCGGCCCAGGCACAGAAGACCTGGTGCTTGTCCTCCATGTAGGCCCACTTCAGCGCGTCCTCCGCCTGTTGCGAGCGTGATCGCCCGATGGCGACCAGGGCCGCTTCCAGGTGCTGCCGGGACCGCTCCAGGTCGCCGGCGGCCAGGGCCAGGCGGCCCAGCCGGTAATTGCTGCTCCAGGCGAGGACCGGGTAGTCGCCGGTCTCGCCGAGGCGGGCCGCCTCGCGATACTGCTCGCCGGCAGCGGTCCCGTCCCCCGACGCTTCGGCGGCACGCCCCAGCGAGTACCTGACACCGGCCTGGCCGTAGCTGTCCTTGAGCAAGCCGTAGGCCGCGAGGGCCTGCTGCAGCAGGGGCCGCGCTTCCGCCGGCCGGCCCGACGCGGAGAGGGCCGCCCCCCGCAGGTGCCGGGCATTGGCCAGGCCGGCGGTGTCCCCCGCCGATTCCGCGAGGCCGGCGGCGCGCTCCAGGCGCACCAGCGCCTGCTCCGTGGCGCCGTTCTTCCACAGCAGGTAGCCCATGCCGCGGTTGATCGAACTCTCCAGCCGGGGGTCGGTGATCCCCTCGGCGTCGACCAGGTCGGCGGCCTGCTGGAAATCGAGCAGCGCCTCGTCGAAGCTGCCGAGGCGGCTGCGGATCTGCCCCAGGCTGTCCAGGCAGCGGGCGGCGGTGGCCTGGTAGCCGTTGCGGCGGGCGATGGCCAGCGCCTCTTCGTAGTTGTCCAGGGCGGTGCGGTAGCGGTTCAGCTCGGTGCCGCAGAACCGGCCGCGCACCTGCAGGACCCAGAGCAGCATTGGGTCCTGGCCCAGGGCGCGGGCCACGGGGAGCGCCCGGTCGAACCATCTGAGCGCCTCCTCGGCGTCATCGACCCGGGCCAGCTGGCCCAGGCTGACCATGTTGCGCAGGCGGCAGTCGTCATCCCCCTGGGCCTCGGCGCCCTCCAGGGAGCGGCGGTAGCAGTCGACGGCCCGCCGGGTCTCGCCGAGCCGTGAAAGGGCGTTGGCCACCAGGTGCAGGGCCAGCGGCGAGCCGCCCAGGCAGTCCTCCACGGCGAAGCGGGCCAGTGCGGCCTCGGCGAACGAGAGGGCCCTGGCGGCGTTCCCCTGGAGCTCTTTCAGCCCGGCCAGCTGCTTCAGGGCCAGCCCCTGGCCCGCCGGCGATCCACCCTCGGCGAAGCAGGCCCGGCTCTCCTCGATCAGCCGCTCGGCCTCGGCAGGGTCGGCGGCCAGGGCGCTGAGGGCCAGCAGGCAGAAACCGCGGCAGATCGCCCCTTCAGCCGTCTCGGCAGGGCCGGTGTTCCCATCGAGCTGGGCCAGCGCTTCCTCGAACCGGGCCCGGCTCTGCCCGGCGGCATCGGCGGTGGAACGGTCGTAGAGCAGGTTCAGGCCGAGGCCGAAGCGCAGGGCCGGGGATTCGGGGTGCTGCCCGACGAGGGCCAGCAGCCGCTGCCGTGCCTCGGCCAGGCGGCCGGAGCGGAGGGAGAGGACGGCCCAGTCGCGCTGTTTCCAGGCGCAGTCCGGGGCGTCGGCGATCTCTTGGCCCAGATGTGACCAGGCCTCGTCCCGCCCCGGGTGCTGCATGAGCTCGAGGGTGGAACCGGGGGAGCAGGGCGATGGTGGAACGGACGGAAAGAGCGGGGTTTCCGTGATCAGCAGCAGGGGCAGCAGGAGAAACGCGAAAAGCCCCGCCGTCCTCGGGGGACGCGGGGCCGCTGCCGGTCTCCGGCGGCTGCCGTCAGTAGAGGAACGGGTTGTTGTTGACCGCGCCCTCGTGCTTGTCCGGGCAGGGGTGCATCGGTGGCACGTCCGGGAGAATCGGCCGCGGCGCATCGGGTTCGACACCGAAGATGTCGATGCCCCTGAAAATGCCGTTCGAGTCGTAACGGGTGGTCCAGCACCTGATCCATGCACTGAGCACATAAAGGATACCCATGAAAGCCCTCCTTGGTCCATACGTCGTGGCCAGGGCCGCAACCCGTCAGCGGGGTAACATGCGATTGGGAAACAGTGAAAAAGAACCGACCAGTTTTCTGCCTTACATACAAATATATGTCAAAAAGGCCAATCGTCAAGTCTCTTGCCCGAAATCGATGAAAAATCTCCCACGGCCAAGGGTTCGAGCCGGCAGTTCTTCCTCCCCCGCGCCCAGACATTGTCCATGAAAATGAATACGGATGGGGTCACCCATATTCATTTTCCCCGTCAGAGCCCGGTGACCATGCACTCGCCGGTGGCCTGGCTGCCGCTGGCCGGATAGGGCGGCTGGTTCCAGGGGGCCGGGGTGACGTCCTCGACTTCCAGCGTGAAGATATTGTCTCCGATCAGGCTGCCCAGCCGGGGCAGGTTCTGTCCCCAGGTGGTGGTGAACTCGCTTCCGGCGGCCACGTTGGTGAACCCGGAGCGCCAGTTGGGGAAGGATGCGCCGCCGGCCAGCTGGATATCGACGCGGCCGGCCAGCCGCCGGGTCTGGGCGAAGCCGTGGGCCAGTCGGGTGGAGAAGGTCACGTTGAAGGGGAGGGTCCCCAGGGCCGGGAGACAGGTCAGCTCGGCGGTCACCGGTGGGATATCGAAAACCACGGCCACCATGTCCACGGCGCCGTTGAAGCCGGTGTCGTACGCACCCGGCGTGGCGGGGAAATCCGTCGAACTGGATCGCCCGGCGGCGACGATTTTGCCGTCGGCATTGATCCGCATCCCGCGCAGGTCATCGGAACTGTCATCCCCGCCGATGAAGGTGGCGTAGAGCAGTTGGTCCAGGTCCCCGGACATCTCGGCGATGAACCCGTCGGTGCCGACACTGGTCTCGTCCCAGGCGCCGGGGGTCGACGGGAAATCGCCGGCCCCGGACAGACCGGTCAGGATGACCGTACCTCGCTCGGTGATGCCCATGCCGTAGACACTGTCGATCCCCGTGCTTCCGAGATAGGTGCATGCCGCCAGGGTCGAGAGGTCGGCGGACAGCCGCAGGACAAACCCGTCGTCTTCACCGTTGAACGTCGTGTCGTAGGCCCCCGCGGTGACCGGGAAGGCTGCCGAATCGGTGTGCCCGGCCAGCACCACGTCGCCGCTATCCGTGATGGCCAGGGCCGAATCACCGAGCCAGTCGGAATATTCGCTGTAGAGAGACCCCTCGTTGCCGGGGCTGCCGACATAGGTGGCTTCGAGCTCGGCATGGCTCTCGCTGAACCGTTTGACCACGATGTCGACGCCCCCGTTGTAGGTCGTGTCCCAGGCGCCGGGCGACGCCTCGAAGGAGGAGCTTTCGGTGAGACCGGCCATGTACACCGAGCCGTCCACCTCGTTCACCGTCAGGACCTGCGGAATACAGTTCCAGTAGCCGCCGGAGCCGCCGCCGAACGAGCCCAGGTCCGGGGCCCACCGCTGGAGCCAGATCCACTCCCAGTCGGTGTGCCCGGCGGTGTAGATCCAGCCGTCCCCGTCCATGGCCAGGGCGTTGCAGCTGTCCCCGGTGTAGACGTGGTAGGTGTCGCCGATATAGGTACCGTAGAGCAGGGTGGTCAGGTCCGCGGAGAGCTGGATCAGGAACCCGTCGGCCCAGCCGGCGATATCCTCCTGGTAGGCCCCGGCGGTAGTGGGGAAGGTGTCGCACCAGGTCCAGCCGCAGACGGTCACCGTGTCGTCCAGGCCCACCAGCAGGTCCCGGGCCTCCTCCATGGGGTCCGAGTTGCAGGGACCGCCGCCGAAATAGGTGGCGGCGATCAGCGTGGAGAGGTCCGGCGAGAGCTTGGCGACGATCATGTCGTCCAGGTCGCTGAACGTGCTGTCAAAGGCCCCCGGCGTGGTGGGGAAACCGGCGCTGCCGGCGGTGCAGAGGATCACCACGTTGCCGCTGCTGTCGAAATCCACCTTTTCACCGCGCTCGATACCCGGGCCGCCGGCGAAGGTGGCATACTCCAGGCCGGCCCGGGCCGGGCCGGCGGTGGCGCCGAGCATGGAAGCACAGATGATGATCAGGAAAAGAACGGTACGTGAATTCATGGGTACCTCTCGATTAGAACCGGCAGGAGCGACAAGTGCATTTCATTTTTACTGAATTTAATGCTTTTCGGGAAATAACGCCAGTGGGACCTGATAATCATAAGAGTGCACCTCCAATGGAGCGCAGCAGCGAAATTTGCTACGTTCCGGGGTAACCACAACCCAAAAGGAGGTGCACGATGAAAGTGTATGCTGGAATCGATCTTCACTCAAACAATTGTTTCATCGGACTGGTCGATGGACAGGGTCGCCGGCTCGGCGGTTTCCGGTTGAAGAACCGCCTGGATCAGATCATCGAGCGACTGTCGGAGTACGAAGCGGATCTCGAGGGCATCGCGGTGGAGTCGACGTACAACTGGTATTGGCTGGTGGACGGGTTGATGGACCACGGTTGGCGGGTCCATCTGGCCAACCCGGCGGCGATGAAACAATACCGTGGGCTGAAGCACACCGACGATCGCCACGACGCCTTGTGGCTGGCGAAGCTTCTTCAACTGGGGATTCTTCCCGAGGGATATATCTATCCCAAGCACCTGCGCCCGGTTCGGGACCTGCTGCGGACGCGGGGGGTGTTGGTGGAGAAACGCACCTCGCTGATGACGACGTTGTCGAACATCGTCACCCGGAACACCGGCCGCACGCCCAGGGGCGGAGACATCAAGGTTCTTCGTGAGGATCGCATTGCCCCGCAGTTGGAAGACGATGAGTGCCTTCAACTCTCAGCGAACAGCCTGAAAGCGATGATCGATGCCTTGACCCGCCGAATCCACGAGATCGAGAACGTGGTGACAAAGCACGCCAAGCTCGATTCGGCGTATGAGAACCTGCTGAGTATCCCCGGTGTGGGGCGGGTGCTCGGACTGACGATCGTGCTGGAGACAGGGATGATCAACCGCTTCCCGAGCGTTGGTGATTACGTCTCCTACTGCCGCAAAGTATCGTCCGACCACCTCAGCAACAACAAGATCAAGGGCCACGGAAACGTGAAGAACGGCAACCGGCACCTCGCCTGGGCCTTCGGCCAGGCGGCTGATCATGCCCGACGCCACAACGACCGCGTGCGGGCCTTCTACAACCGGAAGAGACAGAGGCAGAACGCCGCAGTGGCCCACGGCGCGGTGGCCCGCAAGCTCGCTCGGGTGACCTATCACATGATGAGTACGGGTCAGCAGTTCGTGCCCGAGCGGGCCTTCGGCTAAGTCATCGACGAGGGCGGCGGAGCCAGGATATGGGGTTGGCCACGAGCCACGGTACCTGATTGGACCGCCGCCCTCATCGACAAAGAACAGGATCGTTGGATGCTGCTACACCTTCCGTGAGCCAGATGGGGTTGGCCCTGGAGCCATGAGACCTGTGAACAGTGATTGGACACGGCAAGGAAGCCACAGGGTTTTCTGGGTCCCGCGAGGCGGGACAGGGGCAGGGATGCACGGGGTTACCCTTCTGCATCCCCCAAACGCCTTGATCCTGATGGGTGACTGGCGCAGCTACGCGAGCTGACGCGCAACCGATGAAAACATGGCCGTAGCGGTCAACATCGATCCTGAAAAAGAGGCCGCCTCTCTGAGGCGGCAAGGAGACAGCTGTGCGCTTGACACGGGGTACTCTAATGGGTGACCCCATCATTATTCATTTGCGGTCCGGGGGGACGAGGCGGATGAAGAGGAGGATGGTGATGAAGAGGTAGACCCCGGAGGCGACGTACATCAGGCGGTAGCCCAGGTGGTCGGCCACCATGCCGAAAACCGGCAGGCCGAGGCCGAAACCGATCTCGAAGCAGGTGGTGTAGACCGAGAGGGCGAAGGCGCGGCGGTGGTGGCCGATGAGGTCCACCATCAGCGAGCTGAGGGAGGGGAAGATCAGCCCCTGGCCCAGACCGCCGAGCAGGCCGGCGATGACCAGCAGCCAGGTGGCGTTGATCTGTGAGATGACCAGGCTGTTCCCGGCCACCAGCAGCAGGGCCGGGATGGCCACCCGCCGCCGGCCGAAGCGGTCGGGCAGGGCGGCCAGCTTGAAGCGGGTGAGGATCGCCGCGATGGAGAAGGCGACGAAGAAGGGAAAGAAGCGCTCGATGCCGATATCGCGGCAGTAGGGCGCGATGAAGTTGAGGTTGGTGCCGCGCACCGCGCCGTGGGCCACGGCCACCAGCACCACGCCGGCGATGGCGGTGCGCAGCAGGTGCCCCGCGGATCGCGGCGGCTCGGGGCTCTCCGGGGCCGGTGGCAGGCGGCGGGAGGAGGGCACCGCGGCCACCAGGCCGATGGCGGCCAGGGCGAGCAGGCCGTCGGTGATGAAGAGGACCTGGTAGCTGCTCTTCGCCACGATCAGCTCGCTGATCATCGGTGACAGGGCGTGGGCCGTCAGCCCGGAGATGCCGTAGATGCCCAGCGCCTCGGAAAGGTGGTTGGCCGGGGTGAGGCGGGTGGCCAGGGCCATCAGCGGGGCGAGCACGCAGCTCCAGCCCACGCCGAAGAAGACCCGCAGCAGCACCACGCCCGTGCCGGTGGGTTCGGCCATGGCGAAGAAGGGCACGGTGGCCGTCATGGTGGCCAGGCCGAAGATGGTCACCGTGCGGTAGCCCAGGCGTTCCGCCGCCATCCCGGTAATCGGCCGCAACAGCACGGCCACCACCGAGAAGACGCCCATGATCAGGCCCACCTGGGTGTCGCTTCCCCCGCTCTCCTTGATCAGCAGGGGGTAGAGCACGAAGGAGGTGACCACGTAGAAGATGAGGAAGTTGGCCAGCAGGCTCAGCACGTAGGGCCGGTTCCAGATGCCAGCTTCCACACGGCCGGCCGGCGGGATCACTGGACGTATCCCAGGGCTTTCAGCTCTTCGATGTGCCGGTCGTCCACCTCGTCTTCATCGGTGACCTGGCTGGGGAAGCGCCGGGCCAGTTCTTCCTGGCCCGCGAGGTGGCGGTCCAGCTCCGCCCGCAGCCGGGTGGCGACCTCGGGCCGCTCGGCGGAGATGTCGGTATGTTCGCCGGGATCGGCCTCCAGGTCGTAGAGTTCCTCTTCGCCGGTGCTTGGCGTGCGGATGTACTTGTAACGGCCCTCGCGCACCGATTTCTGTTCCCGGTAGTAGACCAGGCTGCCGCCGTAGGCCGGGCGGTCGCCGCTCTCCTCGCCGCGCAGCAGCGGCAGCAGGCTTCGCCCTTCCCAGAAGTCGGGCGGGTCGATTTCGAGGAAGTCGAGCACGGTGGGGGCCACGTCGATGAGCCGCACCACGTTGTCGTTGAGTTTCGCCGCCACCGGGTAGCCGGCGGGGGGGCTGACGATGAGCGGGATGTTCAGCAGCTCGTCGTGCAGCGAGTGGCCGTGGTTCACGTTGCCGTGCTCCCAGAACTCCTCGCCGTGGTCCGAGGTGAGCACCACCATCGTCTTGTCGTCGAGGCCGGTGTGCTCCAGGCAGTCCAGCAGCCGGCCCATCTCGTCATCGGTGTAGCGCACCTCGAGGTCGTAGAGGTTTTCCATCCGGCGCCGTTCCCGCGGGCTCATCATCCGTCCCTTGCGCAGGTCCACGGTGGGGCCGGAGTCGTAGCGGGCGAATGATCCGTGCCCCCTGGCCGGGTAGGCCTCGCGGCGGTACTTCCCCCGGGCGACGTAGGGGTCGTGGGGGTCCACCAGGTGCAGCCAGAGGAAGAAATTCCCGCCGGCATTGGCTTCGATGTAAGCGATGGCCTGGTCCACCAGGTTCTGGGCCACCGATCGGTCGGGCTTGGGCGCATAGGGATTGGATCCGAGCCCCAGGGCGTAGGCCGCGCGGCGGCTGACCAGGCCCGGCCACCAGACGGGCAGTGCCTGGGTCGAGTAGGTGAACTGGTAGTTGTCGAACCCCTGGTGCAGGTTGAAGGGGAAGTTGAGCCAGCCGTTGGCCAGCACGGCCTTGGTCGTCATCCCCTCGCGGGAGATCGATTCGGCCAGGCTGACGATCTTCGGCGAGAGGCGGCTGCCCTTGCCATAGGTGCCGTGGGCCGAGGGGTGCATCGAGGTGATCAGTGAGGTCACCGAGGGCAGCGTCCAGGGGGATGGCGCCTCGGCCTCGGTAAAGGTCGTGCCCCGGGCGGCCAACCGGTCGATGTGCGGCGTGTTCACCCGGCGGGGATGGCCCGGCTCCAGCCGGTCGCCGCGCAGGGTGTCCACCGAGATGAGCACCACGTTGCGGTCGGCCCGCCAGGGGCCGGCGTCGGCGCTGCGGTTGGTCTTCCACTGCGGTTCGCCGGCCTGCCACCCGGGCACACTGAGCAGGGCGATGATGACCAGTGCCCCCGCGTCGAACCAGCGGGCAAAGGGGCCGGCCGTTCCCGGCCGTCGCGTCGAGGCCGCCAGGCGCCAGAAGACGAGCAGCGCCACCGCCACGCCGCTGGCCACGGCCAGGCCGGTGAACAGCCCGGCCTGGCCCGGCTCGAGCAGGCGGCGAACCTGTTTCAGCCCTGAAAAGTGGAGGAACGGCCCGGCCGCGGCCAGGGCGAACCCCGCCGCCACGATGCCCAGGCCGGCCAGCACGGCGGGACGCCGGCCCCGAAGCTGGTGGAGCAGCAGGCCCACTGCCGTGCCCAGCAGCAGGCAGACGAAGATCAGCCGCAAGCTGGTTTCCAGGGAGTCGCCGTTCAGGGCGCGGTTCAGGTGGATCCGGGACTGGATGGAGAACCGGGCATAGAGAATGAGGACCAGGGCCGTGGTGCTGCCGGCGATCAGGGCGGCCAGCCCGCCCCGCGTGCGCCCGGGCCCGGCCAGCCGCGCATGGGCCGCGTGCAGCAGCAGGGCCAGGGGGAGAGCCAGCAGCCCGCAGGCCAGCCCCTCGGCCAGCACCGTGGTGCCGAAGATGCGCAGCACCTCGCGCAGGATATCGCCCAGGGCGATGTTGCCCCAGGTGGCCCTGACGTGGGCCAGGGCGCTGAAGCCCTGCAGCAGGCCCACCGTCATCCCCGCCGCCAGGCCGCAGCGCAGCCCCAGGCGCAGTGATCCGGCCAGGCGAGGCGTGTCGTTTCGAGATGGGCCGGGGTTGCTCTCCATCGATCCTCCATCCGCCGGCGGTGGGCCCGGCGGGCATCGCCGCGGCCTCCGGTCCTGCCGGTTCCCCGGCGGAAAATGATGATATCCCCGCACCCTGGTCGGTGCAAGCACCTTCGGCGGGCCCGCGTCCGCGTTCCCGGTGCCGTGTTTGACGGCCGATCGGGCATCTGCTACAACAAGTGTCCGCCCTGGCGGCCGATCGGCCGTCCGCGGCAGGAGCGCAACCATCATGGATGTCCTGGTCCACGAAGGCACCGACCCCTTCAACCGGCTGCAAGACAGCTGGAACGAAATCCTGGTACGCAGCGAGGCCACCAGCGTCTTCTCGCATTACGAGTACCTCACCTGCTGGTGGAAGCACTTCAACAACGGCCGCCGGCCCTTCGTGGTCGAGTTCCGGGATGGCGGCCGGACGGTGGGCTATGCCCCGTTGATGGAGCGTCTCGCCGGGAGCGACGGGCCGCCCGCGCTCGGCGTCATCGGCCACTTCGCCGACTACTGCGGCCTGGTGGTGCTGCCGGGCTACGAGGAAAGCAGCGCATCGGCCCTGATCGATCTGCTGGCCGAGCGGGATACGGCAACGGTGATTTTCGACAATTTTCTCGAGGAATCCGCTGTTTTTCCGGCGCTGACCGGGGCACTGGCCTCGAGAAACATCCGGTTCCGGCCGTCGATGGTGACGCGCACGCCCTACGTGGCCATCGACGGGACCTGGGAGGGCTACCTGCGCCGGCGCTCCCGCAACACCTACCGGGACCTGCGCAAGAAGCTCAACAGGCTGGCCGGGGGCCGCGGGCTTGAAGTCGAGGCGATCGAGAAGCCCGGGGCCTACGTCGAACACGTGCCGCGGATGCTCCGCATGCACGTTTCGCTCTGGGCATCCCGTGGCCGTTACACGCCCTACGCCACGCTCGAGCGCCGGCGCTTCCTCAAGGACGTCGGCCTGGTCATGCTCGACAAGGGCCTGCTCCGCTTCACCTGCCTCCGTCACGAGGATCGGCCTGTGGCCTACCTCTGGTGTTACGACCACAAGGGGGTGCGCCACTACCTCAACGCCGCCTGGGACCCGGAGGCGGCGGCCCTGTCGCCGGGGAGCCTGCTGCTGATCAACGATCTGCGGGATGCCTTCGAACGCGGAATGGTGGAGTACGACATGCTCGGCGGAGAGGAGCGTTACAAGTACCGCTACGCCACCGGCCGGCGCCACGTCACCAGTCTGCTCGCCGAAGACCTTGGCCGCTCCCGCCCCGCGATCAAACCGCTGCGCCGCGCCGCCGCCGCCGGCCGCCGCCGGAACCTGCTGGTCGTCACCCACTCCGACGACGAGGCGATTTTCTTCGGGGCGATGCTGCGCGAGAAGCGGGGTGAGGACTGGACCTGCTGCCTGGTGTCCACGCCGACCAACTCGCCTCGGCTTCGCGAGCACCGGCTGGCCGAGTTCCATCACTCCTGCTGCCTGATGGGGCTCGAGCCGGTGCTCCTCGAGCTCGACGAACCGGGGCCCGGGGACCCGCTCGATCCGGCGGAGACCGCGGTGCGGCTGGCCGACCGGTTCCGGGGGCAGCCGTTCGATGCGGTATACTCGCACGGCCCGTTCGGCGAATACGGCAACGAGCAGCATGCCTCGGTGTCGCTGGCCGTTCACGAGACCTTCGACGAGGTCTGGTCGCCGGCCGGCCCGCTGCCGGCAGAGCAGGTCGTCTGCGAGGAACCGGTGCCGGACTTCCCGGACAAGGGGGCGTACTTCCTCGACGTGCATTACAGCCAGGTCTTTCTTGCCGACCTCGTCTCTCCCCGGGAGGGCTACGCCAGGCATCCCCTGGAGCGCGTGCGGCTGGTGCACCGGCTCTTTTTCCGGCTGCCGTCCGACGGCGTGCGGCCGCCGGCCCTCACCGCCGGGGAACGGGAACGAGCGGCGGCGCTTTTCGACCCGCTTTTCGACGCCTATTTCAGCCGCCGGCGCTGTCCGGCGGAACTGGCGGTGGCCGCCGAGAGGGAGAACATCGACATGTTCACGCCGCTGCAGCAGCGGATCCTGCGCGCCGCTGCAGCGCTGGCCGCCGAGGGCGGAAAGGACGCCGTGGCCGGGCTGGCCCGACAGCTGGCCCATCACCCGGAGACGGTTTCGCCCGCGGCGGCGGAACAGGCGAGAGAACTGCACCGGCTGGCCGGCTGAGAAGGCCCGCGGACGGCGAAGCAGAGGAAAGGGATCAGGATGCGCGTGGTGAAGTGGGAGACAATGGGCCGCGAAACCCTCGCCGGAGCGGTGGAAGCGTTCTTTGCCGGGCGGGATTTCGTCTACCAGCCCGTGTACCGGGCCCAGCTGGACTGGATGGCGCACCATGGGCCGGGAGAGGGGGGGCAGCTGGTCCTCGACGGCGACCGCATCGCCGCGGTGGTCTTTGCCCAGCGCAGCACCCGGTCGGTGATCCCCGTCGTCCTCGAGGAGAGTGCCGACGGGGTGCGCCGGGTGCTGCGGGCCTTTTTCGGGCGCAGCCGCGGCTGGATCAAAACGGTCTTTCGACCCTCGTGGGACCTGCGGGTTGGCGGGGAGCTGCTGCCCCTTTTCGAGGAGGCGGGGTTCCGGCCCGGCCCACCGGAAGTGCTTTACCGCCTGGCCCGTGCCGACTACCGCGCCGGCTACGGGGTGCGCGAGGACCTCGAGGGCAGCCGTCTCGACTACCGGATGCACGACCGGGGGATCGGCCGCACGCTGGAGACCCTGACCCCGCTGCTCCAGGTCTGGTCCGCTTTCTACGGCATGGAAGGGCACACGGAGGAGAGCTGTCGGCTGTTCACCGCCTCCCTCGACGCACAGAAGGCGGCGGTACTCTGGGTGCTCATCCCCTCCCGCTGTCGCCGCGAGCAGAACGACTGCTACATCCACTGGAAGGAAGAGGTGGGGGACAACGGCATTTTCGTCCGTTCCACGGTCACCGAGGAGCCGTTCCGCGGCAAGGGCATCGGGTCCTCCCTGCACCGCTTCATGCTCTCCCGGTTTTTCGAGGGCCCCGATGCGGTGGACGCCTCCTGGATCTCCACCAACGAGGAGAACCGGGCCAATATCGCGCTCCTCGAATCCCTCGGCTACCGCCGCCGGCTCGTCTGCCGCTACCACCATTTCGTCCGCTGAGCGCCGTCCGACCCCGCCGGGTCGTGTTGCCCGCTCCCGGCCACTGTGATAAATACTTCTTAACATTTACCCGGACGCAATCGGCCGGCACCGCAGCCGCCTGATCATCCGCCCGCGGGGCCGGGTCAACCGAACGAGGAGGGATCGCGAAATGCGCAGAATCGGCCGGCTGACGTTGGTGGTGATGGTGGCGGCGGCGCTGATCGGCGGCATGGCCGCGGTGGCCCTGCAGGCCGACGAGGAGATCACGGCCGTGGACAACCGTCCGGCGGTGAACGCTGAGGAACGGCCGATCCCGATCCCCGTAAATCAGCGGAGCTACCCGCAGTTCGTCACCACCCGGGTGGACGACGCGGTCTTCGCCATCGGTTTCCAGGTGGCCCAGCTGCGCATGGGCGAGGGTTCGGACATCCTGCCCCTGGTGGTGGGGATGCAGAACTTCAAGCACAAGATGTGGAGCGTGAAGCTGAAGGACTTCCAGCTCTACGACGAAACCGGCACGCTGATCGAGCCGCTGTCGCTGAAGCAGGTGCGCCAGGAGTACAAGCGCTACGCCAAGGACTACCAGTTCATCGCCCAGACCACCACGCTGAACCAGATGCTGCCCAACGCCGAGGGCGCCGGCGGCGTGCGGGGCGTGACGCAGGTCAATACCATCGATACCGGCCGCACCTACTACCAGTCCACCCTCTTCTACCCCACGCCGGGTTTCACCGCGGTCTACTCCGCCACCCTCGACTTCAAGAACTTCTTCTTCGACATGATCTACTACAAGGACATCGCCGGAAAATGGCTGCGCATGACCGTGCCGGGGAAGAAGCGCCGCCCGCAGCTGGAGCTGGTGTTCAAGGTCGTCGAGGCGCCCCGGTAGGCAGGTATCACCGAGCGAGCAGCGGTTGAGCGTCGTCATCTGCCGGACAGTTCGCATGGTCGCCGTCACGGCCCTGGCCGCGGCCCTGGCCTGTACCGGGCCGGCCGGGGGCGTGGGCGGCCCCGAGCCGTCCCTGGACGGGATGTACGGCCGAATCTTCGCCGTTTCGCCGCTGCTCCTCCTGCCCGGCAGCGGGTGGGAAGGGGCGCCGCGGAAACAGACCTGGAAGCTGCGTTCCCCGGCCACGCTGCTCATCAAAGCGACCCGCCGGGCAGAGGCGGCGCTGGAACTGCAGCTCGTCCCGGCCGATCCCGAGCCCGCAAGCGGGTGGCAGCTCTTCTGGGACGGCGATGCCGCGGCGGACGTTACCCTGGCTGAAGAGGGTGGGGTGCTGCGGGTCACCGTCCCCCCCGGCCTGCTCACCCACGGAACACACCGGCTGGCCCTGGTGCTGCCCGGCTGGAAATCCCGCGAAAAGCCCCCGGAATTCTCTTGTCTCGCCTGGCGCTGCGGCGCGGAGGCCGGGGAATTCCAGGCGGACCGCTGGCGCGAGCTGAGGCGATTCGCCGGGCTGGTGGACAACGGGGTGCTGGAGACCGGCGAGGACGGCGTGCATCGCGGCGGGTTCCTCTTTCTCGGGCCCCATGCCCGGCAGTGCCGCCTCGGCGGCCCAACGCCGTCCCGTCTCGAACTTTCCGTAGTCAACCACGCGGCGGGCGAGGCGCGGTTCACCGTCTCCGGGGGCCGGCGCTCGGCCCGGGCCGTGGTGCCGGCCGGCGGGACGGGGGCGCTGGCCCTCGAGCTGCCCGCCGGGGAGCGGCTGGTCACTTTCAGCGTCGAGGGCCCGGAGAGCGGGGCTTTCTGGTGGGATGCCCCGGTCCTGCGCTCCGCTGCGCCGGTCGACCTGCCGCCGGTGATCCTGATCACCCTCGACACCACCCGCCGCGACGCGGTGAGCCCCTGGTCCGGCGACGATGAGGTCACGCCGGTGCTGGCCGCCTTTGCCGGCGAGGCCACGGCCTTCAACCGGGCCTATGCCGTCTCGCCCTGGACGCTGCCCTCCCACGCCTCGATCTTCACCGGCCGCTACCCCTCGGAGCACGGGGCCGGCGTTCGTGAGCCCGCGCTGCCCCCGGGGAGCGACACCCTGGCCGCCCGCCTGCGGGCTCGCGGCTACCACACCGCGGGGTTCGCCGGCGGGGCCTTCTCCTCGGCCCGCTACGGCGTGGCCCGGGGGTTCGTGCACTACCGCGACCCGGACGGCTTCCAGACGCCGGCGCACCGGCTGACCAACAAGGCGATCGCACACCTCAACGCCGTCGGCGACGGCTCGCTGTTCCTTTTCGTCAACTACTTCGACCCGCACTTCCCCTACCGCGCGCCGAAGCGCTGGCGCGAACGGTTCATGCCGCCGGGGGCCGAGCGCCGGCTGGCCGGGCTGCCCGACTGGCCCGCGGTGATCCTCGGGGACACCGAGGCGTTCAAGCGCGTGCAGCGCGCCGACGGGCCGGCCCCGGAAGCGGCGCTGGACTGCCTGCGGGCGGCCTACCGTTCCGAGGTGGCGCGCATGGATCACGAGCTGGGGCGCCTCTTCGACGAGCTGCGCCGCCTCGGGCTCTACGAGCGGGCCTTCATCGCCCTGCTCGCCGACCACGGCGAGTTCCTCGGCGAGCAGGGGTTCTACGACCACTCCTTCCGCCTCGACCCCGAGCTGATCGAGATTCCCCTGCTCGTCAAGTGGCCCGGGCAGAGCGAGCCGCGGTCGGTGGGCCTGCCGGTTTCCCAGGTGGACCTCTTCCCCACGATCCTCCGGCTGGCCGGTGTCGATGCCCCGCCCGCTTCCGGCCTGGCCCTGCAGCCGGAGGCGCGCCAGGCCCTGGCCGGCCGCCCCCGCGTGCTCATGGAGGAACACTCGCTTCCCGGCGTGCACGCCCTCGGGCCCCGCCGGATCAAGCTGGCCGACCACCTCTTCGGCCTGGTGGCCGGGGACGAGCGCCTCTGGGCCTGGGAAGGGGGGCAGCGCTGCTCCGGGCGGCAGGGCGAGCTCTGGGTCGATCGGCCCTGCGGCGGGGCGTGGCCCGAAACCCTCGCGGCGGTGTCCGGGCACTTCACCGGCGTCGGCCAGGCCGTCGAACAGCCGTCCCGTGCGCTGGACGACGAGGAGCGGGAGCAGCTGCGGCAGCTGGGCTACGTCGAGTGACGAGGCCCGGTCATTCCTTTCTCGGGCAGGTGAAGCGCCGCGCCCCGTTGACCAGGGTCAGCTCCTCCACCGTGCCGTTCTCCGAGGTGGAGAAGGTGGCCAGGGCGTTCAGCTCGCGGAAGAGGAACCGGCCGGCGGAGAGCGGGGCCGCGGCCACGCGGTCGAGGTTCGTCCCCTCCATCCAGAGCCGGTTCCTCTCCACGGTGAAGGTCAGTTCGAAACCCGGTTCGATCTGGTAGGTGCCGGCAAAGGCCTGCAGCCCGGTCGAATCCGCCGCCGGCGCCCCGGCGGCGAGCAGCGGTTCCCAGGGCTCGCCCAGGGCGATGGCGCCGAGGTCGTGGAAGACGTCCCGGGCCAGCGATGATTCGTAGTTGAACAGCGCCACCACCAGCACCCCGTCGTCCACGAAGCGCTGGATATCGGTGAAGAAGCCGCTCATCGTCCCCCGGTGGCTGAGCAGCCGGCGGCCGAAGCGCTGCTCCACGAACCAGCCGTAGGCGTAGTCCCCCTCCTGGGGCTCGAGCATTCGCTCCATCCAGCGCCTCGGGAGCAGCTCGTTGTTGCGCAGGGCCCGGTCCCAGCGGGCGAGGTCCAGCGCCGTGGAGTACAGCGCGCCGTCGCCGCTGACCAGCGGCATGTCGCGGTAGAAGGTCTGGTAGACCGTGCCGCCGGTGTTCACGTGGCCCGTGGCCCGGTGGGCGAGAATCTTCAGCGAGCTGTCCACCCCGGTGTCGGCCATCCCCAGCGGTTCGAAGATGGCCTGGCGCAGGAAATCCCCGTAGGGCATCCCCGAGACCTTTTCGATGATCACGGTGAGCAGCACGTAGCCCGAGTTGCTGTATTTCTGTTTCGATCCCGGCTCGAAGAGCAGCGGCTTCTCCCGGAACCAGGTCGCCACCTCCTGCGCGGTGAGCGGCTGCATCATCTTCTTTCCGTAGTCGGGCAGGTGGTTGTAGCTGGGGATGCCGGACGTGTGGGTCAGCAGCTGGTGGATCGTGATGCGGTCGCCGCCGGGGTAGTCGGGGACGAAGCGGTCCACCGTGTCGTCGAGGTCCAGCCGCCCGCGCCGCTGAAGCAGCAGCACGGCCATGGCCGTGAACTGCTTGGTGATCGAGCCGATGCGGAACTTGGTCCGCGGCCCGTTGGGGATGCCGTGCTCGCGGTTGGCCAGGCCGTAGCCCCGGGCCAGCAGGACGTCGCCGTTGCGGGCGATGAGCACCGTGCCGCTGATCAGGTCCTCGTCCACCAGCGGTCCGAGGCAGGCGTCCACCTGGGTTTCGAGGCGCGGGGCGGGCGCGGGCTGGGGCAGTGCCGAGGGGTTGATGAACGGATGGGCGGCCGGCGCGGCGAGCAGGGTGATGGCCAGGACGAGCAGTACGGTCCCCGGGGGGATGGGCCTGGGGTTGGTCCGCCGTCCGCGGACAACGCCGCGGCGACGGACACCGGTACTGTGGCATCCGTCCGTCACGTGGGATCCGTTCGCGTATCGCCGTTTGGGCCGGTCGAGGTGACCGCATCGCTTACACAGACCAATACGCACGGATCGGGCGGCGGTTCAGCCGATGGGACGAACCCGACTTCTTACGAGATGAAGAGGTCCTTGGTGGCAAAGCTGGGGTCGCTGGTCAGGTTGACCCCCAGGCGCCGCAGGCCCGCCTCGTCGCCCGGCGTGGGGATGTGGGTGATGTGCACCTCGCAGCCCTTGAGCTGGCTCAGCTTGCCCATGGCCAGCTGGGCCGCCGAGTTGGTGGTGGCGCTGATGCTCAGGGCGATCAGCGCTTCAACCACGTCGAGGCTCAGCGTCTTCTCCTTGAGTACGTCCTTCTTCAGGCTGCCCACCGCCTCGATGATGTTGGGCGGGAGCAGCTTGATGTGCTGCGGGATGCCGGCCAGGTGCTTGATCGCGTGGAGCACGAGGCTCGAGGCGGCATGGAGCAGCGGCGAGTTGGTGCCGGTGACGATGGTGCCGTCGGCCAGGGCCATGGCCGCCCCGCAGTAGACGCCCTTGTTGCCCTTCGCCTCCGCTTCCTCGGCCAGCCGGGCCGCCTCCCGTGCCGGCAGCACCACCCGCCGGGATTCCGTGGTGAGGTCGAAGCCCTTGAAGAGCAGTTCGGACCGCTGCACCGTGTCCCGGTTCTCGAAACCCATGGCGTACTCGCAGCGGTAGCGGAAGTAGCGGCGGATCAGTTCCTGCTTGGCCGCTTCCCTGGCCGCCTTGTCGTCGATGATGGCGAAGCCGGCCCGGTTGACCCCCATGTCGGTGGGCGAGAGGTAGAACGACTTCTCGCCGGTGATCTTCTCGATGATGCTCTTCAGCACCGGGAAGACCTCCACGTCGCGGTTGTAGTTGATCGCCTTCTCGTCGTAGGCCTCGAGGTGGTGCGGGTCGATGAGGTTGAAGTCGGCCATGTCGGCGGTGGCCGCCTCGTAGGCCACGTTCACCGGGTGATGCAGCGGCAGGTTCCAGATGGGGAAGGTCTCGAACTTGGCGTAGCCCGAGGACTGGCCGGCGCGGTAGTCGTGGTAGAGCTGGGTCAGGCAGGTGGCCAGCTTGCCGCTGCCCGGCCCCGGCCCCGTGACCACCACCAGCGGCTTGCTCGTCTCGATCCGCTCGTTGGCCCCGTAGCCCTCGTCACTGACGATCCGCTCCACGTCGGTGGGATAGCCCTTGGTGAAGCGGTGGGTGTAGACCTTGACCCCCCGCCGCTCAAGCTTGTTTTTGAAGACCAGCGCCGCCGGCTGGTCCTCGAAACGGGTGATCACCACGCCGGTGACGGCAATGCCCCAGCCGCGCAGGTCGTCGATCAGCTTCAGCGCGTCGGCGTCGTAGGTGATGCCGAAGTCGGCGCGGATCTTCTTCCGCTCGATGGCGCCGGCGTAGATGCAGAGCAGCAGGTCGGCCTTGTCCTTCAGCTGCTGCAGCAGGCGCATCTTCACGTTGGGGTCGTAGCCGGGGAGCACCCTTGCCGCGTGGTAGTCCCAGAGCAGCTTTCCGCCGAATTCGAGGTAGAGCTTGTTGTTGAAGCGCTCCACGCGCTCCATGATCTCGGCGGTCTGCTCCTTGAGATACTGCTCGTTGTCAAAGGCGATTTCCGGCTTCATCGTTCCTCCATGATCTCGTGGCGGCCCCGGATATGCGCGGGCACGGAACACCGTCGCGCGGCGCGCGACGCGCCGTGCTCCGCACTTCCGTTTGTGCTGTGAAACGGGACCGGGAACGGGCGGCAGGCCGCACCGGTCAGTACAGCATAGATGAACCGGGCACTCCCGTTCAAGCCGGGGGCGGGAAAACACCCCCGGCCACCGTGGCCCCCGCGGTGAGCCCGGGGTAGGCGTCGAGGGAGAACATGACCCACGGCATCTCCCGGGAGAACTCGTAGACGATCACCGGGCAGGTGGCGTCCGGGTCCGGGCCGCCGCCCACGATGATCTCGTTCAGGCCGTCACCGTCCAGGTCGGCCCCGGCGTAAACCCGGGCGCCGTAGCGGGCCTGTCCCGGCTCCCAGGCGAAGAAGCTGCCCAGGTGCACGGGTGCGACCATGCCGCCATCGGCGTTGAAGGCGCGGATGTGCGGGTCGAAGGTCACGCCCGGCCCCGGTGCGGTGACGATCTCGTCCATGCCGTCGCCGTCGATGTCGCCGGCGCTGACGTTCACACCGTATTGCCGGGTGCCGTAGGCGAAAAAACTCACGCCGGGCATGGGGGCTGGCGGCCCGCCGTCCACGTTCCAGCCCCGCACGTGGGGGCCGAAGACCGCGCCCGGCCCGGCGCCGGTGACGATCTCGTCGTACCCGTCGCCGTCCAGGTCGCCGCAGGCCACGTTGACCCCCCAGCGGAGCGTGGCGTAGGAGAACCAGCTGCCGGTGGGCCAGGGCGTGACCTCACCGCTGCCGTCGTAGTCCCAGATCCGCACGTGGGGGCCGAAGACCGCCCCGGGCCCGGCGCCGGTGACGAGCTCGTCGTAGCCGTCGCCGTCCACGTCCCCGCAGGCCACGTTGACGCCCCAGCGGTTCGTGCCGTAGGCCAGGAAGCTCAGACCGGGCAGCGGCGCGCCGGTGACCTCGAAGCCGCGCACGTGGGCGCCGTAGATCGGCCCCGGCCCGGCGCCGGTGATGATCTCGTCATACCCGTCCCCGGTGACGTCGCCGCAGGTGACGTTGACGCCGTAGCGCAGCGGCGTGTAGGCGTTGAACGACCCCAGGGGCGCCGCGTCCTGCCGCGGCAGGAAGACCCGCACCTCTGGCGGGTTGTGGAAGCCGGGGCCCGGGCCGGTGACCAGCCGGGGCGGCATGGGGTAGCGGAACCCCTGGTCCATGGTGCCGGCGTCCTGCACCTCGTCGGTGCGGGTGGTGCCCCAGGGCATCTCCGGGGCGCTCGGCTCGCCGCTGTCGACGCAGGGGCTGGTCACCGGCTGGCCGGCGGCGGTCTGCGAGAGGTAGTGGCCCCCCAGCGGTCCGCTGACGAAGAGCGGGTCGGCATCGATCATGCCCGGCCCCCATTCGAGGATGGACGAATTATCCACCAGCACGTCGTCCCGGCCGCCCTCCAGGTCGCTGTGACGGATGGCGAGAACGGCAATGCCGACGGGCTCCCAGCTGATCAGGGCGATCTGCGGCCCGTCGACCGCCGTGTTGCCGGTGATGATGTTGTTGTGGGCCGTCAGGGTGTAGGTGTCCGGGCCGCCCGGCGCCGCGTGATCGGTGATACCGGTGCTGAAGACGAGGCCGCCGCCGTAGCCGTTGCGGGAGGTGACCGTGTTGCCGGTGATCGTGTTCTCCACCAGGAGCAGCGCCGAGCGGTATTCGATGTGGATGCCGCCGCCATCCCTTGCGGCCACGTTGTCGTGGACCAGGTTGTTGCGCACCGTGCCCGTGGACGTGATGAGGGAGATCCCACCGCCCAGCCCCACGGCTTCGTTGTGGTGGATCAGGTTGTCTTCGATCCGTCCATCGAAGAGGTTGCCGTAGATCCCGCCCCCCTGGCCCGGGAACTCCACCGTGTACCCCTCGGCCAGGTTGCCGTAAATCTCATTGCCGGCGATTACGGCGCTCGATTCGTAGCAGTGGATGCCGCCCCCGTGGCCGGCGCCGTAGAAGGTGACCTCGTTCTCGTAGATCCTGTTGCGGCTGATGGTGGGGGAGGAGGAGTTGCACCCGATCCCGGCGCCCATGTTCGGCCCGTTGCCGGCAATGGTGTTGTCGACGATCAGCGCGTCGGCGCCGTCATCGCAGTAGATGCCGGTCCCCCGGTTCTCCAGGATCAGGTTGCCGGCGATCAGCGGCGAGGCGCCGTCACAGCGGATCCCACCGCCGAATTCCCAGTCGTAGAAGCCGTCATCCTCGACCCCGCAATTGGTGATGGTGAAGCCGCGGATGGCCGACCGGCGGTCTTCACCGCTCTGCAGGTGGAACCCCCGCCCCGCCTCTCCGCCGTCGATGATGCAGGCGTCGGGCCCGTGCTGCGAGCGGACGGTGATCGCCTTGCCCCGGAAGTCGAGGTCGCGGTTCCCCGGGCCGCTCCAGGTGCCGTCGGCCACCAGCACGGTGTCGCCGTCCGCGGCGGCGTCGATGCCGGCCTGGATCGTGGGCTGGTGGTCCGGGACACGGATCACCGCGGCCCCGGCGTCGGCGGTGGGGCCGGGGGCGAGCAGGAGCAGCGCAATGGTGATTATCGTCGGCAACGGTTTGATGCTGAAGAGGATCTGATTCATCGGCCTGACCTCCCTGAAGGCATTGACAAAAATTGCCCGAACGGCCCGGCCGGCGGCCGGTCACGGGTGCCGGTGTCGTCACTCCCCCGTACAAACGTCGGTGGCGCTGCAATTGGGAAAAAGGTGTCTGCCGTGGAATATGCGTCCGGCGGGCCGGTTCGTCAACGCCTGATTTCGGCGGGGAAACCGATTCATATCCGGCCGGTGATGGTGTAAGCTAACTGCATACGAACGTCCCCCGAAACCTGGGAGTTTTGACCGGTGGCCATGGTGATTCCCGTTCATCCCCCTGCCCGCACCCTGTTGCCGCTGCTCGTCTGCGCGCTGCTGCTGGCGGCCGCGGGCCCCCTGTTCGGCCAGGCCGGCGGGGAGGAGGGCGCCGCACTGCCCCCCGTGGCCGACGACCCGGCGGACCAGCCCTTCGTGATGAACATCGAGGTCAGCCTGGTCAACCTCTTCGTCTCGGTGGTGGACCGCAGGGGCCGCGTGGTGCGCGGCCTGGGTCGGGAAGACTTCTACCTCTGGGAGGGGGGCGAACGGCGGGCGATCAGCCACTTCACCACCGACCCCGACGCGCCATTGAGCGTGGCGGTGATGCTCGACGTCAGCGGCAGCATGGGCCTGATGCGGAAGCTGACCAACAGCCGGCTGGCGGTGGAGCGGCTGGTGGACGGCCTCCACGACCCGGACGAGGCGGCGCTCTTCACCTTTGCCGGCACCAGCGCCGAACCGCTGATCCCCTTCACCGACGAGCGGGAGCGGTTGGTGCGGGCCATGGAAGCGCTGAAGCCCTACGGCAAGACCGCGCTTTACCGTGCCATCGGCGACGTGCCCGGGCTGATGGGCGAGCCGCGGCACCGCCAGGCGATCCTGCTGCTCACCGACGGCATCGACAACTGTTCGCAGCAGCCGCTGAAAGCGATGCTGGATACCCTGGCCGGCCGGCGGGTGCCGATCTACACCATCTGCTTCACGCGGAACTTCTTCCCCGGCGGCCGATCGTCGGAGGAGTACACCCGGATCCCGGTGCTCAAGGACATCGCCACGCGATCCGGGGGGGATTACCTCGAGGTGAGCAGCCCCGAAGGGCTGGCCGAAGGCATCAAGGGCATACTCCGCGAGCTGCGGCACCAGTACCTGCTGGGGTTCGCGCCGGGCAACCCGGGCGAAGCCGCCGACCGGCTGGACATCCGGCTGCTCACGTCGAACGACCGGCACGTGGTGCGGGTGGGCCGCGGTTTTTACGCGGGTCGCGGGAACGATGAGGACGACCAACGATTGAGCGAGTGATTCATCGAGGAGGGATCGAACCATGAACAGGATACTGACGAGTGTGCTGGTGCTGCTGCTGGTCCTGGGGGCCGGCGGCTGCGCCACGAAGAAGCAGGTGGCGCAGAGCTTCGCCGAGGTGGAGCGGGAGATTCAGGACCTGGAAGGCTCCATCGAGGAGAACCAGACGCGCATCGCCACCAGCGAGCAGGTGATCCGCGACCACGACGGGCGGATCGTCACCGTGTCGGAAGAGACGAAGACCGCGCTGGCCCGTATCGAGGAGGTGGAGGAACTGGCCATGGGCAAGCTCCTCTACACGGTGGTGCTGAACAACGACGCGGTGAAGTTCGATTTCGACACGGCCCAGCTGCTGCCCGAGGGCGAGGCGGCGCTGAAGTCGCTGGTGGACCGGCTGGTCATCGAGAACCGCAACGTGTTCATCGAGATCCAGGGGCACACCGACTCCACGGGCAGCGAAGAATACAACTACGAGCTGGGGCTCAAGCGGGCCGAGTCGGTGCGGCGGCACCTCTCGCTGCAGGGCGTGCCCCTGCACCGCATGTCGGTGATCTCCTACGGTGAGACCGAGCCGGTGGCCGACAACAGCACCCGTGAGGGCCGGCGGACGAACCGCCGCGTGGTCCTGCTCGTGCTGGAATGAGCATGAATGGTGCCAGGCACCATTCATGCTCATTCGTGAAGAGGAAATCGTCGCGTCGCCCTCCGCGGAATGACGTGAGGGGCCCGCGTCAATACAACCCCGCCGCGGCGTTCGCCCCCCGGGTCAGCCCCTCGTCCCCGTAGGCGTCGAGGCTAAAGCGCATGGTGGTCTCGGCCAGGTCGTAGCCGAAGACCCGCAGTTCGGTGCCCGCCGACGGGTCCGGGCCATGCCCGACGACGATCTCGCTGCTCCCGTCGCCGTCCAGGTCGGCGAGGGCCGAGACGGTGGCGCCGTAGAGGCTCTCCGACGGGTCCCAGGCGAAGAAATCGATCCCCGTGATCGGCTCCAGTTCCGTGCCGTCGTAGTCCCAGCCGCGGATGTGTGCGCCGAAGACGGGTGACGGCCCCGGGGCGGTGACGATCTCGTCGATGCCGTCGCCGTCCACGTCCCCGCAGGTCACCCGCACGCCCTTTTTGTTCGTGCCGTAGGCCAGGTAGCTCACGCCCGGGATGGGCGCCGCGCTGCCGCCGTCCACGTCCCAGCCCCTGACATGGGGCCCGTAGATGTCGCCCGGCCCGGCGCCGGTGACGATCTCGTCATCGCCGTCGCCGTCGATGTCGCCGCACGCCACGTTGACCCCCCATTTCGGGGTGCCGTAGGCGAAGAAGCTGATGCCGCTGATCGGTGAGACCTGTCCGCCCTCGTAATCCCAGCCCCGGACATGGGGACCGAATACCGCGCCCGGCCCGGCGCCGGTGACCAGCTCGTCCCGGCTGTCCCCGTCCAGGTCGCCGCAGGCGATGTTCACGCCGAACTTGTGCGTGCCGTAGGCGAGGAAGCTGAGGCCGTCCACCGCTTGGCCCGTCGGGGTGAAGGCCCGGACGTGCGGGCCGTACACCGCGCCGGGGCCGGCGCCGGTGACGATCTCGCTCGAGCCGTCGCCGTCCAGGTCGCCGGTGGTCACGTTGACCCCGAACGAATCGGCGCCGTACGCCGTCCACTGGGCGGTGCGGGCGGCGTCCTGCTCCGGCGGATAGACGCGCACCAGCGGCGGGTTGTCAGTTGCCGGGCCCGGACCGGCGGCGAGGAAGTGAGTGGGGGGAACGGTCTGCGACGCCAGGTAGTGAAAGCCCATGTCGAGCACATTCGAGTCAGGTTCGAGGTCGGTGCGGGTGGTTCCGCCGGGGATGGGGGCCGTCGGGTTTCCGGCATCGGCACAGGGGCTGTCCGCGGCCTGACCCGCCGCGGTCTGGGCAAGGAAGTAGTCCCCAAGGGGGCCGGTGACGAAAAGCGGATCATCCTCGATCACGCCGTCGCCCCAGTTGATCGATCCGCTGCAGGATGAGGCGCCGCCATCGACGCACGAGTAGTCGATGTCGAGGTTGGAATCCCACATGTAGATCTCGTCATCGGTCGTCTCGGCGCTATTGCCCCAGAGGATACAGTTCTCCAGGTATATCTGGTCCGACCCGGTGGCATTGGAACCCTTCCCGCCCACCGGGGCGTGGTCCTGGCTCGAGGCGATGGCCCCGCCCGCCTCGGCGGCGTAGTTGGAATGGAAAGTGCAGTTGATGATCAGTCCGGTGGCGAAGGTGCACCAGATCGCCCCGCCCTGGCCGTGGACGCCCGGGTTGTCGGACCAGGCGGCGTTATGGTGGAAGAGGCAGTTCTCCGCCGAGAAGGCCCCCCAGGCGTGGAGGCCGCCGCCGCCGAACTCGTTGTCGTTGGCGTTGTAGCTGATCTCGCAGTTGGTGATCACCGTGCCGCTGTAGTGGCTCTGGATGCCGCCCCGCCAGTTATAGGTGATCAGGCAGTCGTCGATGTGGGCGGAGCTTGTCACGTAGACGCCGTAGCCGTCACCGGTGACGGTGAACCCGCTGACCGTAACCGAAGCGCCGCTACCAATCCTGAAGCCGTAGCCGTCGTGGCTCACGATGCAGTTCGCCGGCCCGTTTCCCGAACGGATGGTGACCTCCAGGTCCTCGATTTCCGTCCCTCCCCAGGTGCCGTCGGCGACGAGGATCGTGTCGCCGCTCGACGCGGTGTCCACCGCGGCCTGGATCGTGGGCTGGTCCCCCGGCACGTGGATCGTGGCTGCGGGCAGCGAGGCGGGGAGACAGAGAAAAAGTGCGGTCAGTGCGATGGATCGGATCCCGTTCATGGCGGCCTCCCGTGCACGTTGGAGGTGACTGAATCGTCTACCGTGAATATGCAGTCGATTGTCCATGAAAAGCAAGGCGCGACTGGCGGGGACGGGCTGCGGGGAGGGACAGGGCACGGTACAAGGATAAGCGGGAGGCCGGCCTCCATTCCGGCGCTCCCGCTCTGGTTGGGCGGATTCCCTAGTTGCTGCCCGCCGCGGCGCCCACCCCGTGGGTCAGGCCGCTGTCGCCGTAGGCGTCGAGGTCGAAGAGCAGCGAACTCTGGGAGCCGTCGTAGCCGTAGACCTTGATCGTCGAGCCGGCCGTGGCGTCCGGGCCCTGGCCCACGACGATCTCGCTGCGGCCGTCACCGTCGATGTCGGCGTTTGCCGAGACCGTGGCGCCGTAAAGGCTCTCGACCGAGGGCCAGGCGAAGAAGTTGATTCCCGTCATGGCCTCCACCGTGCCGCCGTCGTAGTTCCAGCCGCGCACGTGGGCGCCGAAGACCGGGGACGGGCCGGGGCCGGTGATGATCTCGTCGATACCGTCGCCGTCCACGTCGCCGCAGGTCACGTTCACGCCCTTCTTGTTCGTGCCGTAGGCCAGGAAGCTCACCGCGGAGATCGCCGCCGCCGTGCCCCCGTCCACGTTCCAGCCGCGGACGTGCGGGCCGTAGATGTCGCCCGGCCCGGCGCCGGTGACGATCTCGTCCATCCCGTCGCCGTCGATGTCGCCGGCGGCCACGTTGACGCCCCACTTGGGCGTGCCGTAGGCGAAGAAGCTCACCCCGGTCATCGGTTCGATGGCCGTGCCGGTATTGGCCCAGGCACGCACGTGGGGGCCGAAAACCGCGCCCGGTCCGGCGCCGGTGATGATCTCGTCGCGGCCGCTGCCGGTGAGGTCGGCGCAGACCACGTTGACCCCGAATTTGTTCGTGCCGTAGGCGAGGAAGTTGATCTCGGGGATCGCCGCCCCCGCGGCGGTGAAGCCGCGGACGTGGGGGCCGTACACCGCGCCCGGCCCGGCGCCGGTGATGATCGAGTCGATGCCGTCGCCGTTGATGTCGCCGGTGGTCACGTTGACCCCGAAGGAGTCGGCGCCGTAAGCCGAGAACTCCGCGGTGTGGGCCGCGCCCTGCTCGGGCGGGAAGACCCGGACCAGCGGCGGGTTGGCCTCGGCCGCACCGGGGCCGGCCACGATGTAGGCCTCAGCCGGGCCGGAGCCGCCGTGGTTGAAGCGGGCGTAGTAGACGTCCTGCTCGCCGTTGAGCGTGGCGGCGAAGGCGAGGTGGGCGGCATTGTCGTGCGAGACCATGTGGAAGTAGTCGCCCATCTTGTTCTGCTGCGGCCAGCCCACACGGGGATCGAAGCTTTCGGTGACCCGCACGTTCTCGGCCCAGGTCGCGCCGGCATCTTCGGACCAGCTGTAATAGAGCGAGGAGTCATATTGGTCCGGGCCGTCGCGGGTGTCGAGCCACACCGCATCGATGCGGCCGTTGGGCGCCACCGACATGGTGCCGAACCACTGCCAGTCGCCGGTGCCCGGGTCGTCGTTGACCCGCACCGAGGCGCTCCAGGTGTCGCCGCCGTCGGTGCTGCGGGCGAAGCGCACGTCCATCGGATCGGGGGAGCCGCTGGGGCTCACCGAGGCCAGCAGGTAGACGTTTCCGTTGGTCGGCCCGCCGGAATGGTCGGTTCCTATCCAGGCCTGGCCCAGCAGGCCGCCCGGGTTGGGCCCACCGCCGGAACCGAGGCTGCCGCCGAGGCTGACGTTGCGGGTGAAGTCCCAGCCCACGGTCTGACCGGCATCCTTGGCGTTCGACGACCTGGTCACCACGAAGCCGTCTCCGGCCAGGTAGAGGTTCCCTTCCGGGCCGACGCAGAGCGTGCCGTAGTAGGGATAGCCGGAGACCGTGATGCAGTCCTCGTAGCTGGCGCCGCCATTGGTGGAGCGGGTGAAGAAGCCGGGCTCGCAGGTGCTGAAGGGGTAGCTCCAGAAGGCGTAGATGTGCCCGTCGCCCATGCCGCCGGTGCTGTCGACGGCCATCCATTGCTTGTCCCCGCCCTGGGCGAAAACGCCGGCGTCCCAGGTGGCGCCGCCGTCGGTGGAGCGGTACACGTCGCAGAAATAGTCACTGCCCACCACGGTGAGGCTATTGTAGTAGAAGGTGCCTGACGCATCCGAGGCGAGCACCGGGTCGGAGCGGAACACGCCGGCGTCGATGGCGCCGGGAAAAGTCCAGTCCTGGCCGCCGTTAGTGCTGTAGCCGTACCCGGCCTGGCGGAAGTCGTTGCTGATCGAGTCGAACTGGCGCCAGCCGATGCACATCCGGTTGGGGTTGGTGGGGTCCACCGCGATGGAGGGCTCGTTGGCCGCGTCGCCGACGATGTTGTCGCCGTTGTCGTCCACGTTCACCTGGACCAAGAAGAAATCCGCCCCCAGGCGGCGGTAGGCCGGCGACCTCGGCATGTCCTGTCTCGGGACCGGGACATACGCATCCCCGATGGTTTCGTGATGGCCGGAGTGCAGGGCGGTGTCCGCCGGCCGGAGTTCATCGTGCCCGGCGGCCGCCACTGAAGCGCCGGCCAGGCAGGTCAGCAGAACGGTCAAGATCGTGATCCGGTATCCCATGCGCTTCGCCTCCCGCGATTCCACAATTACGTATATCTGAATACTTCTAATTCAATCTCCTACAATACTTTGATTGTATGAGTTTAGGCCATCGCCAGTCAACTGATTGTTGATTTTTTCTGGCGCGGAGCCGTGGCGGGCCCTGTGGTGGGCCAACATGCCGTTCCCCGCTCGACGGGCCGGGCCCAAAGAGGATACCATCCCCGGCGAGGGAACCAGTATGAAAAAGGGATCAATCCACCAGTCCGACCCCGTGCCTCTTCCCGGCCCCGGCGCCACCGATGCCCTGCTGGGCTGCCTCGGCGAGGGGGCCGGTCCTGTGGGGCCGGCGCACCTGGAGCGGCTCTGCCGGCTCTTCGCCCGCTTCCCCTACGAGAACGTGACCAAGATCATCCGCCGGGGTGCCGATCTCACCGGCGCGCCACGGTTTCGCGGCCCGGGGGAGGTGGTGGACGGCTTCATCCGCGCCGGCGCCGGCGGTACCTGTTTCAGCCTGACCAACCTCTTTCTCCAGGTGCTGGCCGACTGCGGGTACCGGGCGGCGCCCTTCCTGGCCCACATGGGGCGGCGGGAGAACGTGCACTGCGGTCTGCTCGTCGACCTCTTCGACGGGGGCCGCGCCCTGGTCGACCCGGGCTACCTGGTCAACCGGCCGCTGCCCCTGGCCCCCGGCCGTTCCGAGCACCGCACGCGGAGCGCCCGGATCCTGCTCGAGGGGGATGGTGAGCGCTACCGCCTCTGCACCCTCACCGCCGGGGAGTGGAAGGAGCGCTACCGCTTCGACGCCCGGCCCCCTGACCATGACACGTTCCTCCTGGCCTGGCGGGAGAGTTTCACCGGCCCGGGGATGAACCAGCTCTGCCTCACCCGGGGCATCGACGACGGCTATCTCTATCTCCACGGCCGCCACCTGCGCCGGGTCACCGGCGACGAGAAGCAGGTGCGCAAGCTGGGGCGGGACGACGCGGTGGCCGTGGCCGAGCCCTTCGGCATCGACCCCGGGCTGGTGGAGGAGGCGGCCGCCATGTTAGCCTCACTGCGGAGGAACGGCTGATGGAACCGCTTGACGTGCAACCGGTGCAACTGGTGGTCTGTGCCCTGGAGACCGACGAGGCGGCTTTCGGCGGCGCCTGCGAACTGATGCTGGACCAGTTCGGCCCGGTGGCGGAGCTCCACGGGCCCTGGGCCTTCGACGTCACCGACTATTACGACGCCGAGATGGGCGGCCCTCCGATCTGGCGCCGGCTGGTGGCCTTCGCCGAGCCGATGCGCTCCGAGCAACTGCCCGAGGCGAAGCTGATCACCAACCGCATCGAGGAACGCCTGGCCCGGGAGGGCCGGCGGCGGGTCAACCTCGATGCGGGCTACATGGACTTCAACAAGTTCGTCCTCGCCTCGGCCAAGTTCCACGAACACAAGATCCACCTGGGCCGGGGCATCTACGCCGATTTGACCCTGATCTTCAACAACGGCGTCTGGAATCCCCTGCCCTGGTCCTTCGCCGACTTCCGCGACGACCGTTACTACGAGGCCCTGACCACCATCCGCGCCGGCTACCGCCAACGCCTGCGCGCCAACCCATCCCCCCGCCAGCTCCTCATGAGTGACAGGACAGGAACTCATTAAACGCACATTCTTGCCTGACTCGCTTAATTGAGGGACAGGTGCTATTTAGTCGCACATACCACACATCGTCGATTTCGTTTTGTTCGAATAATGAGTTCCTGTCACGAATTTTTCTCACGAATTATTTGAACATAGTCGGCTGGCGAGAATGTTCGACTAAACAGCTCCTGTCCCTCTTTATCAATCCAGCTCCATGAACTCGCACTCGGGTTCGGCGAAGAGTTCGGTGGAGAGGTAGCGCTCACCGGTGTCGGGCAGCAGCACCAGCACCTTTTTCCCCGGCCCCAGTTCTTTCGCCAGCTCGGCAGCGGCGTGGGCCGCGGCGCCGCAGGAGATGCCACAGAGGATGCCTTCCTCGGCGGCCAGTCGCCGGGCAAAGTCGCAGGCCTCGCCGTAGTTTACGGTGAGGACCCGGTCCACCACCGAGGCGTCGTAGTTGGTGGGCACCCATCCGCCGCCGATGCCCTGGATCTTGTGCGGGGCGGGGTCGCCGCCGGAGAGCACCGGGCTCTCCTCCGGCTCCACGGCCGCGGTGATGATCCCCGGAATCTCCTCTTTCAACACCCGGCTGGCGCCGGTGATCGTGCCCCCGGTGCCCACGCCGGAGACAAAGGCGTCGAGACCGGTGCCGAAGACGTTGAGCACTTCCCGGGCCGTGGTGCGGGCGTGGATCTCGGGGTTGGCCGGGTTGTCGAACTGCTGGGGCATGAAGGCCCCGGGAGTCTTTTCCAGGATCTTTTCCGCCCCGGCCACGGCCCCCTTCATCCCCCTGGCCGCCGGGGTGAGCACGATCTTCGCCCCGAGGGTGGAGAGGATCTTCCGCCGCTCGATGCTCATGCTCTCCGGCATGGCCAGGATCAGCTTGTAGCCCCGGGCCGCAGCCACCATGGCCAGCCCGATGCCGGTGTTGCCGCTGGTGGGTTCGACGATGGTGCCGCCGGGCTTGAGTCTGCCGTCGCGCTCCGCCGCCTCGATCATCGACAGGCCGATGCGGTCCTTGACGCTGCCGCCGGGGTTGAAACTTTCCAGCTTGGCGAACAGTTCAGCGCCCCCCGCGGGCGCCACCCGCCGCAATTTCACCACGGGGGTACCGCCGATGAGTTCGGTAATCGATTGAGCGTATGTCATGGGTCGTCCTCGCCGTTTATAGTGGTCACCCGCTTTTCCTGGCTGGAGAGCGTGACCTGTGTGTTCGGCGGCACCGAGTGGGTCAGCCAGACGCTGCCGCCGATTACCGAACCGTGTCCCACCACCGTGTCGCCGCCGAGGATTACGGCCCCGGCGTAGATCACGCAGTCGTCCTCGATGGTGGGGTGGCGCTTGAGGTCGCGGAGCAGGCGGCCATTCTCGTCCTTGGAGAAACTGGCCCCGCCCAGGGTCACGCCCTGGTAGAGCCGCACCCGGTCGCCGATGATTGTCGTCTCGCCGATCACCACGCCGGTGGCGTGGTCGATGAAGAAGCTCTCGCCGATGGTCGCCCCGGGGTGGATGTCGCAGCCGGTGATCGAGTGGGCATGCTCGGTGAGCATGCGGGGCAGGATGGGCACGCCCAGCCTCGACAGCTCGTGGGCCAGACGGTAGATGGTCACCGCCCGCAGCCCGGGGTAGCAGAAGATGATCTCCTCGAGGTCCTTGGCCGCCGGGTCGCCGTCGTAGGCCGCCTGCACGTCCCCGGCCAGCAGCCGCCGCAGCTCGGGGACCTTGCGCAGTACGTCGATGGCCACGTCGGCGGCCTTGACGTGGCAATCGTCGCACTGGGGCTTGGGCCCGCTGCACTCGTGGATCAGGCACTTGCCCACCTGCTCCACCAGCAGGCGGTAGAGGCGGTCCACCCGGCTGCCGAGGTAGAAGGGCACCGAGGGACGGTCCACCGCCTGGGTGCCGAAGTAGCCGGGCATGAGGATGGCGAGGTAGAGGTCGACGATGCCCAGCAGCGACTCCTGGCTGGGGATCATCGGGTAGCTCACGTGGTCCGGCGAGTCGTCGGCATCGAGACTCCGCACAATCTCGTCCACGATCCCGGGCAGCATCTCCCGGTGCGCGTCGTTCTCGATGGTGTGGTGGCCCCTGGCGCAGATCGACGGCGGGGCCGGCCGCTGTTCTTTTGTTCCCATGGGATGAATTCGCCTCCGTGCTGGTGTGCCGCCGTGTCATCGGGACAATCTGGGCACTTCTATTATCCCACATATTCTATCGATTATTGGGGTAATTTATGGCAACCGGGCGGCCGAACGTCTTGGCCCTGACGTATTCGAGGTGATTGATTGGGCCGTGAAGGGGATGGCCCCTCACGGCGCGGTACAGGTCAGGGCGAGATCGGCCGTGTCGGTGTCCCCCGAGGCCGCGTAGGGCGGCTGATTGTAGGGCGGCGGCGTGACGTCGACGCCGGTGAGGGTGAACTGGTTGATGCCCACCAGGGTGCCCAGGGCCGGCAGGTGCTGGCTCCAGCTGGTGCTGAAGACTTCCGAGGGGCCGAGGTTGGTCCACCCGGCGCGCCAGTTGGTGATCGGCCCGCCGCCGGCCGGCAGCACGTCGATCCGTCCGGCCACCCGGCGGTTCTCAGTGGTGATGTTGGCCAGGGTGATCCAGAATGAGCTGGTGAAGGGCAGGGTGCCGTTGTCCGGCACGGCGCTGATGTCCACCGACAGGGTCTGCGGCGCCCCGCCCACCACCTGGCAGCTGCCCTGCCAGGGCAGCACGTCCCCGCGGCGCACGGTGATCGTCATCGTCCCCTCGCTGGCCGGCGCGATGGCGATGGCCGCCTGGCCCGCCGCGTCGGTTGTGCCGGTGGCGTGGACCTCATCACCCTTCCAGAGGCAGGCGGTGAAGCCGTCCAGCGCGCCGTCGTGGTCCACGGTGACGGTGAACGACTGGCTGCCGGCACTGATCTGGGCCGGGCAGTCCACGCCGGTAACCGTTGCGGGATTCACGGTCCAGAACTGCATCCCGGGGTCGCCGATCAGGTGCAGCTGGGTGAAGCAGTAGTCGTTGAGGTTGTAGGGGTCGACCGGGTCGTAGGCCGAGTTCTTCAGCCAGCGGAAGCTGTCACCCATGTTGACCATGCCCAGGTCGAAGAGCGATTCGTAGAAGAGGAAGTCCTGCAGTACGGTGTAGTGCACCGGGTCCGAGGCCGGCGCCCCCCAGCCGTAGCGGGTGTTGCCGAGGAAGGACACCGCCCCGCCGCCGAACCGTCTCAGGAACGCCTCGGAGATGGAGACGTCATAGGTGAAGTCACAGGGCCAGCAGCCGATGCAGAAGACGATGCTCGCCCGCTCACCGTTGCTCATCGCATTGGCGTCGGCGATCTCCATCACTTCGCCGTGGGAGGTCACCCCGGCGCCGATGCCATACCAGTTGCAGTGCTCGTGGTGGTTCACCAGGTGGTGCCCCTGGTCGAGGTAGGCCAGCATGTCCGCCTTGTGCAGCCCCGGTTCGCTGTCGTACTCGGTGTTCAGCTCCCAGCCCGCAGGGAAATGCGTCGTGCGGAGCAGCTCCTTTTCGATCTCGCCCTTGCCGTCCCCCGGCGTGGCATTGTCGAAGCCGAGAAAGAGGGCCATTTCCAGGTAGTCCTTGCTCGGCGGGTTCTGCTCGTAGGTCAGCACCTTGCCGACGAAGGTGGAGATGTGCGCCGCGGACGCCACCGGGGCGCGGCCCAGGGCCACTTCGCAGACGAAGTCGCCGTCAAAATCGGCGTAGAAGGTGTCGTTGGGGATGTCGTCGGTCCAGTAGTCGGGAACAGTCACCCGTCGGTGATGAGTGGGGATCAGGTCGTTGTCTCCGCCGAGCAGGACGTGTGTCGCGCCCCAGGTGTCGTGCACGTCCTCGACGAAGGAGCGCAGCTGCTGCACCGGCGTGCCGATATAGGTCCCGCTGTCGTAGATCCATTCGGTGGTGACCATGGCCGAGCGCAGGCCGGCGGCGCTGCGCCAGTCGGCCAGTGGCTGGAAGTCGTCGAGCCACGACTCCCGGGTGACGATGACATAGTCGTAGCTGCCTGGGGGAACGCCGCGGCCCGGGTGCGGCGCCGGCGGCCCGCTCTGCAGGGCCACCGTTTCGGGGTTGACCACCATCTGCCTCAGCTGCGCTTCGAACGTCCGTCGCCCGGCCGGCGAGACGACCGCCGGAAGATAGTCGCCGCAGCACCAGCCTCCGGTGCCGAAGACCTCGAACTCGAGGGCGGTGCAGAGACGCAGCGTACCGTCAGTCGGCCGCCAGGAGAGCGGGTGGACGCACACCACGGCGAACGACTGCCCGGCCAGGTCGGCCTGGCCGGCCAGCGTCACCGGCGTCGATGGCCAGGTGGTGTTCGAGCCGTAGATCGCCGGGTCGGGTGTCGCCGGCTGCGGTGTGACCGGTGCGCTCCCCACCACCAGCGGCCGGCCCGCCGGGGCGATGCGGTATGTGCCGGGAATGGCTTCGTGGCGGCGATCCACCACGCGCACGCCGGTGGCCGTCATCCCCGGCGGCAGGGCCACCCGCAGGGTCAGCACGGGCAGGGCCGGAGCGCCGGGGATCATCGACGAGGAGGCCCCGCTCAGTCGCACCGTTTCCAGGCCGTCCGGTCCTGCGGGGAGAAAGCGCAGCCCGTCGGCGGAAAAGGAGATCGCATGGCGAATCGTCATCTCTTCCCCCGAGGCGCCGGTTGACGGTGCAGCGGCGATCAGCAACAGCACCAGGGCGAGAAGCGTCATCGAGCGGGACATGAAACCACCTCCGGTGAACAGGCGGACCGTGGGTCCGGTTGGCGGCAAGGTACTGAAATGATAATGCCTTTTCCGCTTTCCGGCAATGGTTGTCGAAATGGGCCCAGTGCCGATAAGGTAGAATAGAGCCGTTGTCGCACAGGTTTCATGTTCGGAGGAGAGATGGTCCGATCCCCGTTGAACGTTCTGGGGCTTTTTCGCCGGTCGCGGTATGCCGCGGCGGTGCTTCTGCTCGCCTTCCTGTTCACCTTCCCTGCGGCGGCCTTCACCAGCCGTCCCCATCTGATCCATTCCTACACGGCCGAGGACGGGCTGCCCAGCTCGGGCGTGTACAGCCTCGACCAGGGGCCCGACGGACGGATCTGGTTCGTTACCAGGAGCGAGGTGACGGTGTTCGACGGGTTTTCCTGGCAGAACTGGAGTGCCGGGGCGGACCTGCCGGCCTGGCGGTTGAAGGAGGTGCAGGTGGACCGTTCCGGAACGGTGACGCTCCTGATGCCCGGGAGCAACGACCTGCTGGCCCGGCTTGAAGGTGAGGCTTGGACGACGATCCGCTCTCCGGACGGAACGCACCGAACCCGGTCGGCAACCGTGTTCGCCGTCCTCGAGCGAAACGATGGCGAACCGGTGACGGCCCTGGGCACGCTCGATGCCGGTCTTTGGCTTCACCAGAGCGGCCGGTGGCATCCGGTCGGCCCCGAGCAGGGGCTTCCCGGACGCCACGTGCGGGGACTGATCGCGGACGGTGACCGGTTCCTGGTGGCCACGGAGGGCGGACTGGGCGCCGTCGATGCCGACGGTGCCGTGGACCTCACGCTGAACCGGTTGATCCCCCCTGGTGACCGGAACCTTCTCGCTGTCGCCGTGGATGGACCGGCGATCCTGCTGCTCACCGATTCCCGTCTGGTCCGGCTGGCCGGGGACAGGTATCACGTCCAGTGTGACGGCCTCCGCCTCGGTATGTCCCGTGAATTTCCGGCACGTATCCTGCCGGTGCCCGGCGGCGGGATCTACTTCGGTACGCACTTGCAGCTGTGGCATCAGGACGAGGGGCGTGCCGAACCGGAACTGGTCGGTCTCCGGCAGGGCCTGCTCAACGATGGTGCCACCGATCTCTGCCTCGACCGAGAGGGCAACGTCTGGGTGGCTGGACTGCGGGGCGTGAGCAAGCTCGTGCCCACACCGTTCCGCAGCCTGCGCCAGGTGGACGGCCTGTTTCAGGATGAGGTCACCGCCGTGTGCGAGCCGGAGCCGGGGAGGCTCGTTTTCGGTCACACACACGGACTCACGTTTCTCGAAGGAACGGTGTTCAGGACGATCCCCTTCGAGCCCGACTTCACGCTCCCGCCGGGCCGCTGGAGGGTACTGGACGTGACTGCCGATGGCCGCGGCGGTTGCTGGATCGCGGGCAGCGGTCTGGGATTGATTCATTGTATCGAGGGGGAACGACTGGAATGGTATCGGCTTGACGCCGGTGAGCCGCAACCGGTGACCTCGGTGCTGATGACCGCGGACGGCGACATGCTGGCGGCCACGGAGGAGGGCGTGTTCCGCAAGGAGGGCGAACGGTTCGAGCCGGTGAACTGGTCCGGCGGGACGGTGCCGCCGGTACGCCGCATGTTCACCGCCACGGACGGATCCGTCTACCTGGCGACGATCAAAGACGGATTGTGGCAGGCCAGGGAGGGGCATTTGACAGCACTTCCCGGCCTCGAAGGCGAGGACCAGCGGCGGGTCAGTTCGTTGCTGGAAAATCCCGACGGAACGTTCTGGGTCGGTACCTGGGCCGGCCTCTTTCTGCTGCGTGACGGGAGGCTCGAGCGGCCGCAACGGCCGATGGACCGGATGCGGGACATCATCTTCTTCATTACCAGGGATACGGAGGGCAACCTCTGGTTCGGGACAAACGATGGGGTTGTCCGCTGGGACGGACGGGCGTTCAGGCGCTACGGTGTCGCCGAAGGACTCGCCGGCCGGGAGACAAACCGGGCCGCCGGCTTCGTCGATTCCTCGGGGCGCTTCTGGGTCGGCACCGAAACCGGTCTCTCCCGGTTCATCGGCGATGATCCTTTTGCCGACATCGAACCCCCGCTGGTGGGGCTCACCGGGCTCTTCGCCGGGGATCAGACGTTCGGGCTGGATGAACCGGTCCAGGTGAAGCACGATCAGAACACGCTGGTTTTCGAATACCGCGCCGTCTCGTTCACTGACGAGACGGCCGTTCGTTACCGGTATTTCCTGGAAGGATTCGACGAAGGCTGGCTCGACGAGGTGCCGGCCAGCACCCGCCGGGCACGGTACACCAACCTGCCGGCCGGGCGGTACCGCTTCCATGTTCGTGCCGCCAACGCCGCCGGCCACTGGTCGGAGCCGGTGGCCGGCCAGTGGATCACCGTGCTCAAGCCGTTCTGGCTCCACTGGTGGTTCTTTCTCCTCGTCGGCGCACTGGTTTTCCAGGTCGGTTTCTGGGCCTTTGCCGCGGTGAGCCGCAAACGCTACGCTCGACGGCTTGGTGAGGAAGTGACCCGGCGCACGGCGGAACTGGAGGAATCCCGCGAGCACTACCGCCTGCTCTTCCACGGCGCCGCGGTGCCCAAGCTGATCATCGACATCGAGGACGGCGTGGTCATCGATGCCAACCCGGCCGCGGAGGAACTCTGCCGCCTGCCTGCCGAGGGGTTCCCGGGGCGTCGCCCCGAAGAGACCGGCCCCGCCTTCCTCGCCGAGATGATCGAGTTGGGCCGCAACGCCGAGGTGGGCGAAGACGAGCTGCAGGTCACCGGTACCCTGGGGGATGGCGAAGGGCATCAACGGGACGTGGAGGCCTGGGGGGCCCGGCTGACCCTGGGCGGCCGGCGTTGCGTGCTGGTCACCGCCATGGACGTCACCGGCCGCCGTCAGCTGGAGGTGGAGCAGCTGCGCACGAGCAAGCTCGACTCGCTGGGCGTGCTCGCCGGCGGCATCGCCCACGACTTCAACAACCTGCTCACCGCGATCATGGGCAACCTCTCGCTGGTCCAGGAGGATCTCGCCCCCGAAAGTGAACCGGCGGCCCTGGTGGAATCGGCGGTCTCCGCCTCGCGCAATGCCCGTCGGCTCACCAGCCAGCTGCTCACTTTCGCCCGCGGCGGCGCCCCGGTGCGCCGCACCGCCGACCTGGGCAAGCTGGTGCGGGAGGCGGCCACGTTGATCATGTCCGGCTCATCCTGTGCCTGCGACTTCAGCCTTCCCGATGATCTCTGGCCCGCCGAGGTGGACGAGGGGCAGATCACGCAGCTGGTGAACAACCTGGTGATCAACGCCTGCCAGGCCATGCCCCACGGTGGCCGGATCACCATTCGGGCGAGGAACGTCGAGTCCGGCAGCGGCGAACCGCCGCTGGACGGCCCGCACCTCAGGATCAGCGTGGCCGACGAGGGGGAGGGTATTCCCGGCGATGCGCTGGGCAAGGTGTTCGATCCCTACTTCAGCACCAGGGAGAAGGGGAGCGGGCTGGGGCTGGCCACGGCCTACGCCATCGTCCGCGGCCACGGCGGGGCGATCAACGTCCAGTCCTCGCCGGGCAAGGGGGCGCTGTTCCGGGTCTGCCTGCCCGCCACCCCCGATGCCGTGGTCCCCGATCGCTCGGCGAAGCGGCCGCTGAGCCCCGGGCCGGGCCGTGTGCTGGTGATGGACGACGAGCAGCAGATCCTCGAGTTTTACGAACGAGCACTGACCCGGCTCGGCTACCAGCCGGTGACCGCGATCAATGGCGAGACCGCCGTGCACCTCTTCGAGGAATCGGTGAAGGCGGGTACCCCCTTCGACGCGGTGATCATGGACCTCACGATCCCCGGCGGCATGGGCGGGCGGGAGGCGGTGCGCCTGCTGCAGCGCATCGACCCCGAGGTGAAGGTGGTGGTGGCCAGCGGCTACTCCCGGGACCCGGTGCTCGCCGACCCCGAGGCCTACGGCTTCTCGGCGGTGCTGCCCAAGCCCTTCTCCCTGCGCGCGGTGGCCGACGTGCTCAACGCCCTGATCAGCGAGCCGCCCCCCGGCGAATCGCCCGGCTGAGCCTTCCCGACACCGTTGCCCGGTGATAGGATGGACGGTGTTTCCCGCGCCGCGGCGCCCTGCCGTCCGCGCTCTGTCACGGAGACCCTGATGCCGACCCGAATCCAGCCCCGATTCGTCCTTTCGGTCCTGCTGGCCGTTGTCCTGCTGGCCGCCGCCGGATGTGCGTCCGAGCCGCCGCCGAACCTCGTCTTCATCGTTGTCGACACCCTGCGCGCCGACCGGCTCGGCTGTTACGGCGCCGAACGGGAGACCACCCCGGCCATCGACGCTTTGGCCGCACGGGCCGTGCGCTTCCACCGCGCCTATGCCACCGCCCCCTGGACCCGGCCCAGCATCGCTTCGATGCTCACCGGGCTTTACCCCACGTCCCACGGCGCCTCCACGGTGGACCTCATGCTCCCCGATTCGGTGGCCACCCTGGCCGGCATGCTGCAGGCCGAGGGCTGGGCCACCGCCGGGGTGATCAGCCACGGCGTGATCTCGCGGCGGGCCGGGTTCGCCCGCGGTTTCGACCACTGGCAGCAGAGCGAGGCCCGGGGGCACGAGCACATCTCCACCGCGGGGGTCACCGGCCAGGCCCTGGAACAGCTCGACCGGCTGGCCGGCGGGGCGCAGCCCTTTTTCCTCTTCGTCCACTACTTCGATCCTCACTATTTCTGGCACCGCCACGACGACGCCGACTTCGCCGCCGACTCGGCCGGCCGCCTCAATGGCCGCCAGTCGATCTGGCAGCTGCGCGGGATGCGTCAGGAGCTGACCGGCGAGGAGCTGGCCTTCATCCGCGACACCTACGACGAGGAGGTCCGCCACACCGACGGCGGCGTGGGCCGCCTGCTCGAGCGGCTCGGCGAGCTGGGCCTCGAGAGCGATACGGTGGTGGTTTTCACCGCCGACCACGGCGAGGAGTTCATGGAACACGGCTGGATCGGCCACACCCGTTCGCTCTACGAAGAGCTGGTGCGGGTGCCGCTGATCATCCGCGTGCCCGGTGCGGCGCCGGCGGTGGTGCACCGCCCGGTCTCCCTCGTCTCCCTGGTGCCCACGCTGCTCGACCTGCTCTGCGGGCCCTGCCTCGACGAGGAATACACCTTCCAGGGGCCGTCGCTGGCCCCGCTGATCGGCGGCGAGGAGGCGAACCAGGGGGAGGGGGACGCGGATGCGGAGGGCATCTTCTTCGAGGTGAGCTTCGACCAGCCCGAGGACTGGGGCGCGGAGAAGACGGCGCACAAGAAGGGGATCCTCCTCGACGGCTGGAAGCTGATTCGCGACGAGGCCGGCGGCGGCCTCGAGCTTTACAACCTCGAGCAAGACCCGGGGGAAACCGCGAACCTGGCCCAGGCCCGCCCCGGCGTCCGCGACCGGCTGCTGGCCCGGCTCGAGGCCCGGGTGCAGCGCCTCGGCACGGCGGTCGACGCTCAGCGGCTCGAACTCGACGAGCGCGAGCTGGAGCAGCTCCGCGGCCTCGGCTACCTGGAAGACTGAATGCGAGACACCCTGCATGTCGTTGCGAGCCCCCGACCAGCGGAAGTCGCTGGACGTATGTGCAAGGAACAAATGAATAATGATGGGGCCAGGTCCCATTCATATTCATTTATTCCTTTAGGAGGAGCCCGCGAAGCTGGCGACGCGGCAACCTCCTCTTTGCGGATGACAGACACATGGGGACGTACATGCATTTCTGCATTAGCCCACTCAGTAATGCATAAATGCATGTACGTCCCCTGACGAGATTGGTGATTCATGACACGCCCCGGATCGCTGCACATCGTCCTGCTCCTGCTGGCCCTTCTGCTGGCCCTGGGCCACGGGTTCCTTCACTGGGACGACACCATCGACGATGCGTACATCTCCTTCCGCTACGCGGCGAACCTGGCCGCCGGCGAAGGGCTGGTCTTCAACCCCGGGGAGCGTGTGGAGGGCTACTCCAATCTGCTCTGGACCCTGCTCATGGCCCTGGCCATCCTCCTCCGACTCGATCCGATGCTGGCGGCAAAACTGGCCGGCCTCGCCTCGCTCGTCGTCACCCTGCTCGTCGTCGATCGCCTGCTGGCCCGCACCGCCGCCGCCTGGGCCGCCCGCCTGGCCGGCCCGCTGCTTCTCGCCTTCTCCGTCCCCCTGGCCTTCTGGTCGGTGCAGGGGATGGAGACGCCGCTGTTCACCGTCCTGCTCTGCCTCGCCTTCTGCCGCTACCTCGAAGAGCTGGACCGCGACCGCGGCTTCCCCTGGTCCGCCCTGCTCTTCGCCCTGGCCTGTCTCACCAGGCCCGAGGGCCCGCTCTACATCGTGGTCTTCCTTGTCGTCCGGTTGATTCACCCCGGGCGACCCCGTCTCCGTGACGGGGCATGGCTGCTGACCGCCGCACTGCCCCTGGCCGGCCACCTGCTCTGGCGGCTGTCGTATTACGGCGAGTGGCTGCCCAACACCTGGTTCGCCAAGTCCACCGCCGATGCCGGCCTTTCACCCGCGGCCCACGCCGCCGGGACGGCCTACCTCGGCGCCTTCCTCGCCCGCGGCTGGGCCCTGCCGGCGCTCTTCGCCCTCCTGGGCCTGGCCGCCGCGCTGATCGCCCTCCGCCCGGGGGCCGACCGGGTCCGCGCCGCCCGGCTGCTGCTCCCCGTGCCCTGGCTCGCCGCCTCGCTCTTCTTCGCCTGGCAGTCGAACGGCGACTGGATGCCCGAACACCGCTTCCTCGTCCCGGCGGTGCCCGCCCTGGCCCTGCTCGCCGCCGGCGGCGTGGACGGCCTGGCCCGCCTCGTCCGTGCCGCCTTCCGCCGCTCCGGCCGCGCCGGCGACCTCCCCCTGCGCCTGGCCGCCTTGGCGCTGGCCGCGCTTCTCGTCACCATCGCCGCGGTCGATGCCGCCGCCTCTCGCCGGGGCCCCACGGCCGGCCGGGGAGGCCAGCACCCCCGGTTGCTGCCCATGGCGATGTACCTCATGGAGACGCTGCGCGACGGCGAGACCGTGGTCTACGGCGATGTCGGCATCGTCGGCTACCTCAACCCGGGGCTGCGCATCATCGACAACCGGGGCCTGGTCCACCGCACCATGGCGCGCCTGATTCACAGCCGCCCGAACCGCCTGGAGGACGTGCAGCGCCACCACCGGGAGCTGCAGCAGGAGTTCAGCGAGCGGCGGCCTGAAGCGGTGGTGGTGGTGATCAACCGCAAGGCCAACGCCCCGGTCTGGCAGACCGAGGTCTATGCTGGCCACCCCGCCCTGCGCCGCAACTATGTCGAGGCCCGGCGCATGACCTACCGCAAGAAGAACATGGAGATCATCTACCTGCGTTGCGACGTGGCCGCCCGCCGCCCCGCCCCCGGCGAGGTGATCGGGCGATTCCAAAGGGCCGTCGCCCTGGCCCCCCGGGTGGGCGCCCTCCAGCTCCGGCTGGCCGAGCGCTGCCGCGAGGCCGGACGCGAGGCGTTGCGCCGGCAGACCCTCGACGAGGCCCGACGCCGCTTCGACGGCGAGGAGGCCTTCATCCGCAAACTGGAGAAGGAGGCCCGGCGATGAGCGCACGGACGGCCCTGCTCGCCATCTTCCTCCTGGCTTTCATCGCCCTGGCCGCGCCACCAGCCCGCGGCGACACATCGCCGCCGGCGACACCGGAGCAGCAGCTCCTCCAGGCCCTGGCCGGTCTCTCGCATCCCCCGGCGGCCGCCGCCGCAGAAGGGGGGAAGACCCTCGCCGCGGACGAGCTGGCCCGCCTCGCCCACCGGGTGCGCCGCCGGAACATCGCCGCCTCGGGCCTGCCGCCGTCCTCCGGCCTGGTGCTGGTGATGATCGACACCCTGCGCGCCGACCGCCTCGGCGTGTATGGCCACGCCCTGTGCACCAGCCCCTTCCTCGACCGCCTGGCCGACGATGGGCTGATGCTCGAGCGCTGCTTCAGCCCCAGCCCCTGGACCCGGCCCTCCATGGCCACGGTGCTCACCGGCACCTACTCCGGCCGCCACCGGGTCTTCCGCGAGAAGTGGGACAAGCTGCCGCCGGAGACGATCCAGCTGAGCGAGATCCTCGGCGCCTGCGGTTTCACCACCCTGGCGGTGAACGCCAACCCGATCCTCGGTTCCTGGTTCGGCTTCGACGAGGGTTTCGACCGCTATATCGATTCCGACTTCCTCTGGAAGTGGATGAAGGGCAAGGTGGCCCCGGGAAAGGGCGCCCCGAAAGCCCCCTGGAACGCCGGCGAGGTCAATGCCCACGCCGAGGCGCTTGTCTCCTCGCTGCCCGAGGGCCCCTTCTTTCTCCAACTGGTCTACCTCGACGTGCACCCGCCGCGGCTGCCTCCCGCGGAATACCGGGCGACCTTCACCGGCCCGCGCTACCTCAGCCTCTACGACGCCTCGATCCTCTACCTCGACCGCTTCCTCCAGCGCCTGCGGGCCGCCCTGCGCAAGGCCGGCCGGGGCGACGCCTGGATCGTGGTCTTTGCCGACCACGGCGAGGGCCTGAACACCGACAACCACCTGGCCTCGAACCGTGGCCACGGCTTCGATCTCTACGACTCGCTGATCCGCGTGCCGGTGATCGTGCACCACCCCGGCCTGGCCCCCGGTCTCCGCGGCCGGCGAGTCGCCGGTCATGCCTCCACCGTCGATCTCGCCCCCACCCTGCTCGAGCTGCTCGGCCTGCCCCACCGGCTGCCCGCCTTCCAGGGCCGCTCCCTGGTGCCCCGCCTGCTCGGCGGCCCGGCCCCCGCTCCCGGCCCCTTCTACGCCGAGACCCAGTGGCGCGGGGTGAGCCGCTGCGCCCTGAGGCTCGGCGACTGGAAAATGGTGCTCCACGAGCAGCTGAAGAACGGCTATTCCTTCCCCGATATCGAGCCCGGGGACGTGGAGCTCTACCGCCTCGACCAGGGGGACGGCGAGGGCGACCCCACCCGGAACCTCGCCTCGGCCAACAGGGAACAGGTCCTCAGGATGCGCGAGCTGCTCGACGCCTGGCGCCAGGAGAATCGCCCGGGCGGAAAGGCGAAAAAGCAGGCGGCCCCTGACGAGCAGACCCGGGAGCGGCTCAAGGCCCTGGGGTACCTCCAGTAGCCAGCCCGGGCTGTAAAATTCAGACGGGTTGTCAAGATTCTTGACAGCAGGGATCCGACTTCCGGCAGGCCGCATTCCTTCCAAAAATACCGTAAGCCATCTGAATCAAGTCATTTGTGGCTCACGCACCGACCGCTCTCCCCGTTGGCACGCCTCCTGCAATTCCTACACTCCGGCTCGTCCGGCGCATTAAAACGATTTTCTCAGAATCCATTGTCCGGGCGTTTACATAAGGAACCTACATTGGACAGTGGCTGGCGCCGGCCCGATTCACCGGCCGGCCCCGGAGGGGGATGCGATCATGAACGGAGCAGCCGACATCAAGAGATTTCTGTTAGCCTTTCTTTTCACGATTGCGGGCTTTTCCCTGCTCTTCTTCGTGCTCACCGCTCGAACGATGTGACACACCGCCCGAGTCCAGCCGGCAGAGCGCGAATGGCGACCGTCTCGGATCGTCGCGTCGTGGGGGCCCATGCGCTCCTCTCGATGACGAAATGAAACAGAACGGAACCTGACCCCGTTTTGTTCCATTTGGCGGGCGGGCGGCGCCCCGCCCTTGACACGCCTGACAGATCGGCTATGGTTCCCCGAAACAGAACCCGGGAAGGAGGGCCACCGCCGTGGAGAGTATCCTGTCCAGCCTGAACAACTTCTTCAACCAGATTCTCGAGAACCACGGGGTGCTGATCCTCCAGGCCTTCCTCGTCATCTTCGGCTCGGCGATCATCGACTTCGTCCAGCGCCGGGTGCTCAACCGGCTGGAGATTCAGCTGAAAAAGACGAAGACGCCCTGGGACGACGCCTTCCTCGACTCGGTGCGCCGGCCGCTCTCCATCCTCATCTGGGTCGTGGGCATCACCTTCGCCGCACAGATCATCGTGCGCATCTCGCCGGAATACAACGTCATCTTCGAGGCAGTGGGCCCGGTGCGCAACGTGGCCATCATCGCACTCTGCGCCTGGTTCCTCATCCGCTTCGTCGGCCACGCGGCGACCAATGTCGTCAAACTGCGCCGCGAGGCGGGAAAGACCGTCGACGTGGTGGCGGTGGAGGCCATCGCCAAGCTGGCCCGCATCTCGACGATGATCACCGCCGCCCTGGTCACGATGCAGACCCTCGGCTTCGACATCGCCGGCATCTGGGCCTTCGGTGGTATCGGCGGCCTGGCCATCGGCCTGGCGGCCAAGGACCTGCTCTCCAACTTCTTCGGCGGGCTGATGCTCTACATGGACCGGCCCATGTCCCCCGGCGACTGGGTCCGCTCGCCGGACAAGGAGATCGAGGGGACGGTGGAGGAGATCGGCTGGCGGCTGACCCGCATTCGCACCTTCAGCAAAAGGCCGATCTATGTGCCCAACTCGGTCTTCTCCACGATCACCGTGGAAAACCCCTCGCGGATGACCAACCGCCGGATCAACGAGACCATCGGCATCCGCTACGACGACTTCGCCCAGATGGAGGCGATCACCGAAGAAGTGAAGCAGATGCTCATCGACCACGAGGCCATCGACGAGACGATGACCCTGATGGTCAACTTCAATGCCTTCGGCGCCTCGTCCCTCGACTTCTTCATCTACTGCTTCACCCACACCACGGTCTGGACCGAGTTCCACGAGATCAAGCAGGACGTGCTGCTGCGCATCGGCCGGATCATCGAGTCCCACGGCGCCGAGATCGCCTTCCCCACCTCCACCATCCACCTCGAGACCGGGGAGAGCGGGGTCAGGCCGGAGCCGGACCCGGCAACGGCGAGCTGATCCGTGACGGCTAACGGGAACCGTAGTTTCACCGGCGGCCAGCAGTCGGCGGCTAGCGGCAGACGATCCGCCCCACGAGATCGTTGAAGAACGTCCGTGACCAGAGTTCCAGGATGCGGGGGTCCCTGACGAACGGGCCACATCCCGTCGTGCCAGATCAACGTCGAGTGACTCCACGGCTTGGCGAAACCGGCGGCGGAGGTCCTCTTCGTCATCTCGAGGTGATCGAGTCGGTGAGCCACCGCCAGCTGGTCTTCGTCCTGCCCGGTACCTGCGACGGGCGTTCTACCGCGACCGCAAACTGCTCACTGGCCTCTGCCGTTCGGCGGTGGAGGCGACCACACGTTTTATCAGACCGGCCTGGCCATGATGATTTCAGGCTGAGGATGATGGTCATGCCCCAGCGGCTCGGCTACCGGGTCAACCCGCAAGCTCGACCTGCACGCCCTGGCCACCGACAGCGCCTTCGACCGGGACGGTGAAGGTGCAGGGTGTCCGCCCCGGTGGTGGCGCAATACGATGCGCTGACCCATTGTTGCTGCCGGCCCTGCAGGTGCCGCCGCCCGGGTTGCACATGGTGCGCTACTACGGCCTCTACTCGGTGAGGAACAGGGTGGTGCCGATCCGCCTGGTGTTCGAGGTGGGTCCCTGCGCTGCGAGAAGTGCGGGGGCGGAATGAGGGTGGTCTCGTTCATTTCGACGGCGCGGTCCGAGGTGATCAGCCGCATCCTCGAGCACCTGGGGGTGAGTACGGTTGTCCCCCGGGCACACGGGCCGCCGGGGTGGGTGGTGAAAAGCGAACGGCGGATTCAAGGCGTGTTGCCCCGGGCCGAGGAGGACTGTTCGCAGGCGCCGCCCGGTTGGGACGAGTGGGAGCCGGCGTGAGACCCGTGGTCAATGGCAGGCTGTGAGGAGAGGTGTGTCCCGATGACAGGTCAAATGGGTGTGGATCATCGAAGTGACCTATGGCGGCCACGGATAGACCTCGAAAGTCGGGCGAGTGGAGAACCGGCAGGGGGATAAGGAAAGTTCAAGGCCCTGCAGGGGGGGATTCTTGGCGCCGGGGAAAGACCTACACATATGTTCCGACGTGCGGCTTAGAACCTTCCCCCGGCCACAGTGGCCCCGTAGCGATAGTCATCAGGGAACGCGAGGAACTGGAATTGCCATACCGGATCCGGATTGTGGTATTTGTAGACATTCACCAGTGAAACCACGTCCGGGTCGGGCCCCAGCCCCACCATGAATTCATCCGCCGGCCCATCCTCGTCAATGTTCACCGTGGCCACCCTGGCTCCGTACAGGGCCTGGGAGGCCGGCCAGGCAAAGAAGCTGAAACCGGGCAGTTGAACCAGAGCCTCGCCGTCGTAGTCCCAGCCGCGGATGTGGGTGCCGAAGACCGCTCCCGGACCGGGGCTGGTGATGATTTCGTCGATGCCGTCGCCGTCCACGTCGCCGCAGGCCACGTTCACCCCGAACTTGTTGGTGCCGTAGGCCAGGAAACTCAATGCCGGGATGGCGGTGGTGCTGGTCGAGTCATCAAAGTTCCAGCCCCGGACATGGGGCCCGAACACTGCGCCTGGGCCGGCGCCGGTGACGATCTCATCGAACCCGTCACCGTCGATGTCGCCGCAGGCCACGTTGACTCCCCATTTGAGTGTGCCGTAAGCAAAATAACTGACCCCGGGCACCGGGGAAACGATGCTGGAGCCCACGTAAAAGGCCCTGACGTGGGGACCGAAGACCGCGCCGGGACCGGCCCCGGTGATGATCTCATCCCTGCCGTCGCCGTTCAGGTCGCCGGCGGCCACGTTCACCCCGTATTTGTTCGTGCCGTACGCAAGGAAATTCACATTGCCCAGCGGCGTGCCGTCCATGTCGAACCCTCTGACATGGGGGCCGTAGATCGCTCCCGGGCCCGCGCCGGTGAGGATCTCGTCGCGGTTGTCGCCGTCCAGGTCGCCGACGGCCACGTTCACCCCGTAGTTCTGGGCGCCATAGGCCATGAAATCGTGGATGGCCGACGCACCCGGTGCCGGCGGGAAGACCCGCACCTGGGGCGGATTGTCATACCCCCGGCCCGGACCGGCCAGCAGGCCGGGCATGGGGGCGTGATACCCCATGTCCACGGCACTGTCATCCACCACGCTGTCGGTGCGAGTGGTGGCGGCCAGCGGCGGGCTGCCGGCCTCCCCGGCATCGACGCAGGGGCTGTTTACAGACTGTCCCGCAGCGGTCTGGCTCAGGTAGTGCTCACCCAGCGGGCCGTCTTCGAATTCCGGGTTGGCGGTGATATTGCCCGCACCCCAGAGAATCGATGCCCCGCCGGTAACGCTCACCGACGCCTGCCCCCCCTGGACGTCCGAATAGCTGATGGCCATGTCGGAAGAGCTGGCCAGGGCGATCTGGGCCCCCTGCGGCGCCTCGTTGTCCCAGAGGATACAGTTGCTCACCGTGGGTTCGGCGGTGTCGTAACAATTGATGCCGCCACCGGCATTGGCGGCACTGTTCCCGGCCAGGGTATTGTTGATGATCGTCGGCGAACAGTACTTACAGGCGATGCCGCCGCCCGAGGCGGGAAATTCTCCGGAGTTGCCGATGATCAGGTTGTTGGCCACCACCGTACCCGAATCGACATAGGCGAGGAAGATGCCGCCGCCACCGCTGACCCCGCAGTCATTGTCGCTGATCACATTGTCCATGATCACCGCCACCGCGCTGTCGCCGACCCAGATGCCGCCGCCCTGGTATGTGCTGGCATTCTGCACCAGGCGGTTGCCGAGGATGGCGGTCACGCCGCGGAGGTCGATGTAGATGCCGCCACCGTTGTGGTTCGCCGCGGTGGACTGGTTGAGGGTCATCCGGTTGCCCGAAATGTCGGTGACCGTATCCTGAGCGGCATAGATCCCGGCCCCTCTGCCCTCCGGCCCATTGAGCAGATTGAAGTAGATCTGGTTGTCCTGGATCACGGCCTCCACATCTATGTGGAGATAGATGCCGCCACCCCGGCAGTCCCCGCTGTTGAGCGAATTCCCAACGATGTCGTTGTTCCGGATCTCACACGGTCCGTCGGTGACGGCAATGCCGCCGCCGTAAGACAGGCTCCCTCCGGAAATGCTGTTGCCGGAAATCGTGTTGCCGATCACCCGGGCGCGGCCGCAGTAGATGCCGCCGCCCCAGTCTGTGGCCACGTTGCCGATGACCGTGTTGCCGCTGATCAGCGCCGGGGATGCAGGGTCGCAAAATATACCGCCGCCGATACCGGTGGCGACACAGTCGTCAATCACGTTGTTCATGATGCGCGGCGCCGCCGATCCCTGGCAGTAGACGCCCCCACCCTGGGAGGCGTACCCATTGCGGATGGTGAACCCCTCGAATACGGCCCCCGGCCCATCGTTGGTGAGGAACCAGACCGCCCGGTCGCTGCCCTGGCAATCGATGATGCAGTTGTCCGGCCCATTGGCGGAACGCAGGGTCACGGCCTCGCCATGGAATTTGAGGTTCCGGTTGAGCGGACCTGTATACACCCCGTCGGCCACCAGCACCGTGTCGCCGCTGTCGGCCGCATCGAGCCCATCCTGAATGGTGGGCTGCTGGGAGGGGACGTGGATCACCGCTGTTTGACCAGGAAGAGTGACCGTCAGGAGCAGAACCAGGGCCAGGGGCAACCGTCCGGCGTGCATGTAGGACCTCCGGTTTGATGGAAACCATGGATTGTGACCGAGGGACAGTCTACCAGTTTCGCTTGTTCCGAAACCAGCAGCCGGGCATCAGAACAGGCCGGAGAGCGACCACGCACCTCCACCATCCACCTCGAGACCGGGGAGAGCGGGGTCAGGCCGGAGCCGGACCCGTGATCGGTGAGTTCGAATCCGGATGGTTGCGGATCAGCCAGCAGCGGAGAGGGCGCGGACCTCTTCCTCGAGCCGCGAGCCGAGCTTGTCCCGGGCCACTTCGAGGTCGCAGCGCGCCTGGAGATTGATCCAGAACCGTTCGGAAGTGCCGAAGAAGCGGGAGAGCCGCAGGGCGGTGTCGGCGGAGATGGCCCGCTTGCCGTGAACGATCTCGTTGATCCGGCGCGCCGGCACGCTGATGTCCTTGGCCAGGCGGTGCTGGCTGATCTCCATGGGGCGGAGAAACTCCTCGAGCAGGATCTCGCCGGGGTGGATGGGATCGAGTTTTCGGGCCATGCCGGTCACCTGTTGTCAGTGGTCGTTCACGATCTCGACATCGTGGGCCCGACCGTTTTCCCAGCGGAAGCAGATGCGCCACTGGTCGTTGATCCGGATGTTGTGTTGATCCCGCCGGTCGCCGGACAGCTTCTCCAGCCGGTTCGACGGCGGAATCCTCAGGTCCTCCAGTGATTCCGCCGCGTCGAGGATCAGCAGCTTGCGCAGGGCCGCGTGCTGCATGCTGCCGCCGATCAGGCCACCTCGTCCGAGGTGATGACGGTCGCCCCGGCCTGGCGCATCTCCTGGAAGGCCTTGTCCGCGGTGCCGTCGGGAATGTCCACACCGCGGCAGGCGTCGCGGACCACCACCGCCTCGAAGCCCATCTGCAGGGCGTCGAGCACGGTGTAGCGCACGCAGAAGTCGCTGGCCAGGCCGCAGACAAAAACCCGCTTGACCTTCAGCCCCTCGAGGTAGCCGCGGAGGCCGGTCTCGGTCCAGTGGTCGTTCTCCAGCAGCGCCGAGTAGCTGTCCACCGTGGGGTTCATCCCCTTGCGGAACACGGCGCGGAAGGGGGCCTGGTCCAGCCCGGGGTGGAATTCGGCGCCGCGGGTGCCCGCCACGCAGTGGTCGGGCCACAGCTCCTGCTCGATGCCGTCGAGGCAGACCACGTCAAGCGGGTGGCAGCCCTCGTGCTGCGAGGCGAAGGATCCGTGGTCGGCGGGGTGCCAGTCCTGGGTCGCCACCACCAGGGGGAAGGCCGGCGTCAGCCGGTTGACCACCGGGATCACCTCGTCCCCGCTCTTCACCGGCAGGGCGCCGCCGGGGCAGAAGTCGTTCTGGATGTCCACCACGATCAGGGCGTCTGTCAGTGCGAGCTCGATGGCCATCGGGTCGTCTCCTCGGATTGCGGGCGGTGTTTGCACCAGTATCCCGGCGGAGCCGTTCGCCGTCAAGCGGATTCACCGTACTCTTTTCATTGCGGCTCTCCTGTCGATGAATTAGAATTTGGTCCCCGGTTCCGCGGCAGGGACCGGGCCGGAGCGGCTGCCCCGGCATGCGAGCGGCCCAGGGAGTTCGAAATGAAGAAATTCGGCGGCGTCGACTACATGGGGATCGACGGCCTCTTCTCCGAGGACGAGCTGGCGGTGCGCGACGCGGTGCGCGAGTTCGTCGACGAGAAGGTCATCCCCGTCATCGGCAAGCATTACGAGGAAGGCACTTTTCCCCGGCAGCTGATCCCGGAGATGGCCGAGCTGGGCCTGCTCGGTTCGACCATCCAGGGCTACGAGTGCGCCGGGGTGAACAATGTGGCCTACGGACTGCTCAACCAGGAACTGGAGCGGGGCGACTGCGGGGTGCGCAGCTTCGTCTCGGTGCAGAGTTCGCTGGTCATGTGGCCCATCTACACCTACGGCAGCGACGAGCAGAAAGACCATTGGCTGCCGCGGCTGGCCCGCGGCGAGGCGGTGGGCTGCTTCGGCCTCACCGAGCCGGATCACGGCAGCGATCCGGGCAGCATGGTCACCCGGGCCGAGCGGGTGGAGGGCGGCTTTCGGCTCAACGGGGCCAAGATGTGGATCACCAACGGCGGCATCGCCGACGTGGCCGTGGTCTGGGCCAAGCTCGACGGCGAGGTCCACGGCTTCCTCGTGGAGCGGGGTACGCCGGGCTTCGAGGCGCCGGAGATGAAGCACAAGCTCTCCATGCGCGCCTCGGTGACCAGCGAACTGACCTTCAACGATTGCGTTATACCCGAGGAGAACCTGCTGCCCGGTGCGAAGGGGCTGGGCAAAGCCCTGCGCTGCCTCAACCAGGCGCGCTACGGCATCTGCTGGGGGGTCATCGGTTCGGCCATGGCCTGCTACGACGAGGCGCTGAACTATTCCCTCGAGCGGGTGCAGTTCGAGAAACCGATCGCCAGCTACCAGCTGGTGCAGGGCAAGCTGGCGGCGATGGTCAACGAGATCACCAAGGCCCAGCTGCTCAACCTGCAGATGGGGCGCCTGAAGGACAAGGGCGAGCTGAAGCACCAGCAGGTGTCGCTGGCCAAGTACAACAACGTGCACCAGGCGCTGGAGATCGCCCGCAGCGCCCGCACGGTGCTCGGGGCCAACGGGATCAGCCTCGAGTACCAGACCATGCGGCACGCCTGCAACCTGGAGTCGGTCTACACCTACGAGGGGACCCACGACGTCCACTCGCTGGTCATCGGGGCGACGGTCACCGGTATCGAGGCGTTCCGCTGAGCCGAATGTGAAAGAAGGACCATGAGCAGTCTCGAGGACGACCGCCGGTTCATGCAGCTGGCCATCGACAAGGCCCGGGAGGGCATCGCCGGCGGGCAGACGCCCTTCGGCGCCTGCATCGCCCGCGACGGCGAGCTGGTGGCCGTGTCGCACAACACGGTCTGGCGGGACGGTGACAGCACGGCCCACGCCGAGGTCAACGCCATCCGCGAGGCCTGCCGCGCCATGAGCACCATCGACCTCCGGGGCTGCACGCTCTACACCACCTGCGAGCCCTGCCCGATGTGCTTCAGCGCCTCCCACTGGGCCGGCATCGGCCGCATCGTCTTCGGCGCCGGGATCGGCGACGCGGCGGACGCCGGGTTCAGCGAACTGCGCATCAGCGTCTACCAGATGAAGGCGGTGGGGATCAGCCGGGTCAAGCTGGTGCCCGACTTCATGCGCGGCGAGAACCGCAAGCTGTTCGAGGACTGGAAGCGCCGCGAGGACAGCAAGGCCTACTGAAGAACCCGGTCTTCTCTCAGGCCATCTGCTGCGGTTCTGCAAGGTAAGAATCGTGTGCAATGACGGGTCCACCTCATCGCAAGCTCCCGAACAGCGGGGCAGCCGTAAACCAGGGGGGGAACTTTCCTCCGTGAAATGTCATGTCCGCACGTCATTGCGAGCCTCCGACCAGCGGAAGTCGCTGGAAGTATGTGGAAGGAACAAATGAATAAAGATGGGGCCAGGTCCCATTCATATTCATTTGTTCCTTGAGAGGAGACGACCGCAGGTCGTCGACGAAGTGACTCCGTCATCGCGAGGAGCCCGCGAAGCGGGCGACGTGGCGACCTCGTGATCCGGCTGATTGGCATGGTCACGAGGTCGCTTCGCTGCGCTCGCGATGACGGAAAGGGGGGCTCTGCCTGCTCCTCTCGATGAACAAATGGAACAGAATGGGACCTGACCCCGTTTTGTTCCATTTCGCTGACATCCTCGGCCCCCGAGGCCGGGGGCTCGCAATGACAGAGGGGCCTGTAGAATAGTGACCATGCCGCTTCGATCGCTTCTACGACGATGGTCCGTGGCGGCCCTTCTCCTCCTGTTCCTCGCTGCCGCGGCCTGCGGGCCGGGGGAGGGGCCGGAGGCGGAGCCCGAAGCGGACCAAGAGCCGCCGAACATCCTGCTCATCTCCCTCGACACGCTGCGCGCCGACCGCGTGAGCGGCGCCGGGTACCACCGGGAGACCACGCCCTTCCTCGACGCGCTGGCCCGCCGGGGCACGTCCTTCCCCGAGGCGTTCATCAACACCCTGGGCACCACCCCCTCGCACACCACCATGTTCTCCTCGCTCTACCAGGAGACGCACAAGGTGGAGTACCACCACCTCGAGGGGCAGACCGCCTTCGACGTCATCCCCGGTTCGGTGAAGCTGCTGGCGGAAGTCTTCAAGGATGCGGGCTACGTGACGCTCGGCGTGCACGGCGGCGGCCGCATGTCGCCGCGGTTCGGCTTCGACCGCGGTTTCGATGCCTACGAGGCGAAAGGTACATTGAAGCGTCAGATCCGGCGGCTGCTCGCCCTGGTCGAGCAGCCCCGCGAGGATGGCCGGCCGATCTTCGCCCTCTTCCACACCTACGAGGTGCACGCGCCCTACCGGCCGCCGCAGCACCACCTGGAGGGATTCGGCCCGGCCCCGGGGCGCTACGAGCCGAGCATCGAAAACCTCCAGCGCTTCAAGCGCACTGCCCGGCGGGAGCTGGCCCCGGAAGACCTGGCCCGTTTCGTCGACGCGTACGACGCCGGCATCCGCTACACCGACGAGGGGATGATCGAGCTCTTCGCCCGTCTGCGGCGCAGCGGTTTCCTCGATAACTGCCTGGTGGTGATCACCGCCGATCACGGCGAGGAGTTCGCCGAACACGGCGGCCTGCTCCACCGGGTGCTGCTCTACGAGGAGCTGATTCGGGTGCCGCTGGTCCTGTTCGGCCCGGATGTGCCCGAGGGCGTGGTGGACCGGCGGATGGCCATGCTGGTGGACATCGCGCCGACGATCCTGGCCTACGCCGGCATCGAGGTGCCGCCGGAGATGGAGGGCATCGATCTGCTGGCCCCGGCGCCGCCGGAGCGGGTCGGGCCGGACGCGGCCATCGTGGCCCAGGCCGGCAACGTGCGCTACACCCTGCGCACGAGGAAGTGGAAGCTGATCCGCACCCACCGGCCCGACCGGATCCGGCTCTTCGACCTGGAGAACGACCCGGCCGAGCGGCGCAACCTGAAGAACAAGGAGCCGCGGGTCAGGGACCGGATGCTCGAGACGCTGGAACAGTGGAAGCGTGAGCGCCGCGTGCTGCCCGACGAACGGCGCAAGGCCGAGATGACGGCCGAAGAGCTGCAGATGCTCGAGGCGCTGGGCTACGTCTACGACACCAGCGAAGAGGCGGCCGGCGGGCGCTGACCCGGGCCCCGGTCATTTCTCCAGGTAGCCCAGGGCCTGGAGCTTTTCCCGCGCTTCCTTCGAGAGGCCCCGGTCCACCACCTCCCGTCGGGGGCTGCTGTAATGCGAGTCGAGCACGGCTTCGAGGTCCTGGATGAGGGCCGGGTTCCGCGCGAGCCGGTCATCCATCTCCCGGGGGTCGCCGTTGAGGTCGAAGAGGGTGTCGGTCATCGTCTCCCGGTCCCGGATCAGCTTCCAGCCGTCCCTGATCACCGCCCGCTTGTCGGCGTAGCGCAGTGTCTCGGCAACGATGGTGCGGTCTGGCGGCGCCGCAAGGGTTTGCGCGTCGACGGTCATCGGCCGGCCCTGGAACACATCGGGGACGGGCACGCCGGTGAGCTGCAGCAGTGTCGGGGCGATGTCGCTGATCGCCACCGGGGCCGCCTCCACCGACGGGTGGAGCCCGGGCACCGCCAGGACCAGCGGCACGCGGATCAGCTCGTTGAAGAGGGTCGTGGTGTGTCCCCATCCCCCGTGGTCCTGGAACTCCTCACCGTGGTCGCCCACCAGGACGATGATCGTCCGTCCGGCCAGACCGCGGGCCTCGAGGGCGGTGAGCACGCGGCCGATGTGGTGGTCCATGAAGGCGATCTCGCTGTCGTAGCGGTCCACCGCCTCGCTGCCGAAGCCGAATTCGGCATGCTCGAGATACTTCGTGTGCGGGTCGAAGTAGTGCAGCCAGAGGAAGAAGGGCTCGGGCAGCGGCCGGCCCACGGCCTCGACGGCGAGACTGGAGACGCCATCGGAGGTGGCGATGAGGTCCGGGTTGCCGCGGCGGAGCACCGAGGAGTCGTAGCGCACGAACCCCTGGTCGAAGTGGCGGTCGCCCTTGAAGGCATAGTGGCTGACAACCGCCTCGGTGTGGTAGCCGTTATCGCGCAGCTGTTCGGCGATGGTCCGCAGCTCGGGTTCCAGCGACTGTCCCCAGCCGGTGATCCCGTGGTCGCGGGGCGGCAGTGAAGTGAAGATCGAGGCCACGGCGGGCAGCGTCCAGGGGCTGTGGCTGTAGGCCCCGGTGAAGAGGATGCCCTTTTGGGAGAGCCGGTCGAGGTGCGGCGTGGTCCGCCGCTGGTAGCCGTACCCGCCGAGATGGTCGGCCCGCACCGTGTCCACGGTGATGAGCAGGATGTTCATGCCCCTGGTATCGGCCGCCTGCCGGCAGCCCGGACCTGAAGCGAGCAGACAGGCCACCAGGCACGCGGCGGCGAGGACGCGAGGTCGTGTTCGATCGTCGGACCGGCTGGCCATGGCAGTACCTGTCCCTTCGTGGGCGGCGCGGCGCCGTGAGCATCTTCAGCGGTATGCTATATTAGCGCCCACGAACCGCGAAGCGCCACTCGGTCACAGGTGACGGCATTGACTCCCGGACACGCCACCGAACAGCGTGATGC
>Ga0180429_10000186_pt1 | contig 57229 bp, 37 predicted proteins | sample SS_ome_FD_132428 | JGI IMG/M metagenome (GOLD analysis project Ga0180429, IMG submission 132428) | Hypersaline lake sediment archaeal communities from the Salton Sea, California, USA - SS_1_S_1 metaG | ecosystem: Environmental > Aquatic > Non-marine Saline and Alkaline > Hypersaline > Sediment ... | reverse complement strand
CAGTGGATCACGATCTTCATCCTGCTGCTGATGTTCGCGGTTGATTTCTACCAGAACTGGCTCGAACGAAAGCGGGAAAAGGCGCCAGTGGAGCTCCGTCGCCGGAAGAAATAGCAACGGCCGTCGATTCCGCCGGCGCCCTGAGGGGGACGGGTGCAATATGGGATTTTATTATCGTGTTGGCTCTTTGCCGGCGGGTGTGTTTTGACGATAAGGTTGTAAGAGTTCAATTTAGGGAATAAATCCAGTCGAGGTCACGATGAGATGTCTGGTTTGCCTTTATGTCGTATTCATCCTGCTGGTACTGCCGATCAACTGCCTCCACGCGCAAAACAACTGTCTCCAGTTCGACGGTATCAATGATTATGTCGCGCTTCCCTCTTCGCTGTACACCACTCACTTCGGTGCTTCCGGGGGCCAGCTCACCATCGAATACTGGTTCAAGGGGTCGCAGCTCCAGTCCCCGGTGAGGTTCCAGGATGCCGGGGGATGGGTCGTCGCCGGCTGGATGAGCCCGCCGCAGTTCATCATCTCCACCGACGGCGGGACCAGCGGGCTGACCATCGGGACGGACGCGGCCATCGAGGACGGGCAGTGGCACCACGTCGCCTGTGTCTGGCAACGATCCACGGTCGGCGGGTTCCGGGTCTACCTGGACGGGGTGCTGACCGCTTCCCGGGATTCGGGGAGCAGTTCACTGCCGGCCATATCCAGCGGCCTGTGCCTGGGCGCTTTGGGCGGCACCTCCGAGTTCCTCGCCGGCAGCCTCGATGAGGTTCGTATCTGGAATGTGGCCCGGACCCAGGCGCAGATCCGCCAGTGGATGCACCGGGAGTTGAACGGGAACGAGAACGGCCTGGTGGCCTGCTACCGGTTCGATCACGGGTCGGGCACGACACTCGATGACCTGGGGCTGTTTGGGTACGACGGGGCGCTGGGCAACATGGCCGGCAATGAGTGGCGTACGTCGTCGGCCATGTTCGGTCCCCGGCGGGCGCTGGTGCTCAACGGCGCCGATGACTACCTGGAGTGCACCACCACCGCCGACTCGAATCTTGAAACCTTCTCCGCGTTCACCTTCGAGGCCTGGGCCAATCTCGATAATACCGGCACCAACCAGAAGATCTTCGGCAAGTTCAGGGACTGGTCGCCGGGGAACTACTACATGCTCACCGTGGCCAGCGGCATGCTGGCCCTGGAGATGAACGCCAACGGCAACGCCATCGGGGAATATGCCGGATCGGTGCCCTCGGGGCAGTGGACCCACCTGGCGATCACCTTTGCCCAGGGGAGCCCGTACAGCACCATTCTCTACTACATCAACGGGACGCTGGTGCACGCGATCGATGATTTTGCCAACGAGTCGGTGGACGTGACGAGCACCTGGCCCTTCCGCATCGGCTGCTCCCCCTGGGACACCAACTTCGCCCTGGTGGACGGGCAGGTCGACGATGTCCGCGTCTGGAACGTCGCCAGGACGGCCACCCAGATACGGGGCAGCATGTGCGCCGACCTCGATGGTGACGAGAGCGGCCTGGTGGCCTGTTACCGGTTCGACAACGGCAGCGGAACCGTGCTGCCCGATTTCTCCGGCTCCGCGTACGACTGTGCGCTGGTGGGGATGGCGGGGACCGAATGGGCCGCTTCGGCGGCGTACAACATCTGGCTGGACACCGGTTCCTCGAATTGGGCCACGGCGACCAACTGGAGCCGGGGCAGCGTGCCGGGCTCATCGGACCATGCCGCCGTGTACAGCTACAGCGGCGGGACGAACGCCGTCCTCGCCGGTTCGCCGACGGTGGCCGGCCTCGTCCTCGGCGGTGCTTCCGCGATGACGCTGAACTCCGGGTTCACCGTCAGCGGCAACCTCGTCCTGCAAAGCGACCTCGACCTCAACGGCCAGGCCATTGCCCTGGGAACAACGGGGACGCTGGTGGAAGACGGCGGGTCGCTTTACGGCACCGGCGGGACCATCTCCGCCACGCGGAATCTCACCGCGGCGATCAGCTCATACGAGAACGTCGCCGGGCTGGGGGCCGAGCTGACCGCCGCGGTGGCCATGGGGAACACCACGATCACCCGGGGGCACACGGCGGTTTCCGGTGAGCCGGACCTGCAGAAGAGCGTTCACCGCTACTACGACATCGATCCCACGACGAACAGCGGCCTCAATGCCGGCCTGCGTTTCAACTACAACGGCGCTCGAGACCTCAATGGCATTTCGGAGGCCGATCTCGCGCTCTACAGCTGGGACGGGAGCTACTGGAACTGCGACGTGGCGAACCAGACCTACAACATGACCAGCGACTGGGTGGCGCAGACCGGTATCGATTCGTTCTCGAAGTGGACACTGGGTGACGAGGACGATCCCACGGCCATCGACCTGGTCTCCTTCACCGCCCGGGGTCACGTGGACAGCGTGCAGCTGGAATGGGAGACCGCCTCCGAGGTGGACACGGCCGGCTTCCACGTGCTCCGGCGGCCCGGGTCCGGGGGCGAATTCGCCCGGGTCACCGAAGACCTGATCCCGGCGGACGGCGGCCCCGCCTGGGGCGCCGTGTACGAGTTCGAAGACCATTCGGCCAAGCCGGGCGCCTGCTACGAGTACCTGCTCGAGGACGTGACCACCGGGGGGCTCACCGACCGGCACGGGCCGGTCAGCGCCTGGGCCGGCGTGACGGACATCCGTGTCAACGGCGTGGACCGGACGGTCACGGCCGCATCGGGCGAGCGGATCTCGGTGGTGGTGCGGGCGCACCAGGGGCCGGGCATTTCCCCGCCACGGGAGTGGTGGGTCTGGTGCGAGACGCCGCTGGGCCGCTTCTCCTGCGTGGGCCAGGCTCGATGGGTGCGTGGCACCAGGCCCTACGAGGGCAGCCCCTCCGGCTTCGCCAAGGGGCTGCGCCTCCTTCACCGTCCGCTCCCCGCGGGTTCATACGTCTTCTGCTTCGCCGCGGACGCCGGCCGGGATGGTGTCCCCGATGCCGATTGGCTCGACAGGGTCGTCGTCGAGATCACGCCTCCCTGACATCCTGCCCCTCGCCGTCATCGGGATGCTCCGCGCCGGATGCGATCAGGCCTTTGCCAGCTTCTGCAGCGCCTGCTCGCCGGCGATGGCGATGGGTTCCAGGCTCGGCTCGGACGAGCAGTCCGGGTTGCCGGCGGCCATGAACACGGCGAGGTCCTCCGCCGTCTTGCCGCCGAGGATCAGCGCGCTCACCGCGTCGATCTTCTTCACCGGGTGCAGGGCCTTGCTGACGATCTGGCCGCCGATGAGTTTTCTCCCGGCCCGGTCGAAGAGCAGGCGCAGCGTCCACGGTTCGGCGCCGGGAATCATGCCGTGCTTGCTCCGCGTCTCCACGGTGACCGCGACGGCATCGATTTCGGCCTCCCGGGCCTGTTGACTGTTCAGGCCCGTGGCGGCCACGTTGAGGCCCACCAGGTGGCAGGCGGAGGCATTCAGCAGCCCCGGAAACGGAATGTCGAAACCCGCGAGCCGTTTCGCCGCCAGCCGGCCCATGATCACCGCCGGCCCGCGGAGGGCGCCGGGGTCCGGCTTGCCGGTGATGAAGTGGCGGTTGTCGGCACAGTCGCCCGCGGCGAGGATGTCCGGGTCCGACGTCTCCAGGTACTCGTTGACCGCGATGCCGCAGCGGCCGATATCGAGACCCGCCTCCTTCGCCAGTTCGATATTCGGCCGGGAACCGACGTTGATCCATACCATCTGCGACGGCAGCGTTTCTCCGGAGTCGAGCGTGACGCCGTCGACGAGGCCGTCCCGCCCGTTGATCTCCTGCACCTGGCACCCCAGGCGCAGGCTGATCCCCTGTTCCTCGAGGAAGGTGCCCACGCGGGCCCCGAGGTCCGGATCGAGCATGGTCGGCAGCGGGGCATCGAACATCTCGACCACGGTGATCTCGCAGTCCGGGTCGGCCTGTTTGACGAGGACGGCGATCTCGAGGCTGATGAACCCGGCGCCGATGAAGGTGAGCCGGCGGGGCCGGTGTTCGGCGATGAAGGCCTTGATCGCTTCGGCGTGCCGCAGCGAGCGCAGGATGAAGACGCCCTGGAGATCCGTACCGGGGAGCGGCGGGACGATGGGGTCCGCCCCCATCCCGAGCACCAGCTTGTCGTAGGGCAGCGGGGAACCGTTTTCGAGGATGACCTTCTTTTCGCTGCGATCGATGCGAGTCACCTGGTCGACGACCACGTTGACGCCGGCATCGCCGAGTTTGCTGTCCGGGTTGACGATCGAGTTGCCCGTGACCAGACCGGCCACCACGTGGGGCAGCGCTCAGCGGACCACGAAGCGTTTTTCCGACCGTACGTTGGTCACCTGCACCTCGGGCATCAGCTTCCTGGCCAGCACCGAAGCCGGCCCTCCAACACCGCCGCAACCGATGACAACCAGTCTTTCCCCGGCCTGCATCATGGCTCTCCTTTCGCGTCTTCAATTTCTGCCCGTCGACGGGCGTTTCTGTTCGTGCCTTCCGGTTCATTATAGACAGGTTGTCGGCGGCCTTAAAGGCCTGCTGCGGTTGAGTTTATTTCCATTCCCATCGGTTCTGTAGACTTCGCCGGCAACGGCCTCTACCTCGGATCGGCCTCACGGCACCGTGGCCCTGGCCCGGCCCTGATCAGCCTTACTGTACCGATGTGGCCGCCACATCGGTGGCCACGTGGTACTGCACTCCCTGGAACCAGAGATCGTTGCCGGAGACCGCTCCGGGGACAGTGACCGTCCACTGGGCGGTGCCGGCAGCGTCGGCGGCTTTTGCCGGCAGCGCCTGTTTGGGGGCCGTCAGGCCAAGCGTGACATCGAGGAATCCAACGTGGACCGTGCCCGGCCCCGCCGTGCTGTAGGCCAGGTACGTCGTGGCTCCGGGTTCGACGTTCGAGACGGTGAAGGTGCCCGGTTGTCCGGGGACCAGCGGCATGGGGCTGATCTGCAGTGTTGGCGGCCCGTTCTGGCGGTACTTGGCCAGCAGCAGGTCGAGGCCGCTGCCCGACCCGAGGGAGACACCGGCGACGTTCACCTGGTTCGAACCGTCTACCGTGACGGCGAACCAGGCGTCATCGCCTCCGGCCGGGCCGTCGATGGCATCCGTCCACTGGATGGCTCCGGCGGTGTCGTACTTCACCAGCACGGCGTTGTGCCCCTCGTAGTGCCAGTTCCAGATGTTGCCGCCGACGTAGACGCCGCCCAGGCCGTCGACGGTGATCCCGTGGGGCGTGTTGTCGCCGAAGTAGTAATACGGCTGGTAGCGGTGCGCCCACTGCTGGGTGCCGTTGATGTCGAAGCAGACCGTGACCCAGTCGAAATAGCCAGCGGTGTTGGTGGACTTGCCGGCGACGAAGGCGTTTCCGACCTGGTCCACGGCGAGGTGCTCGCCGAAGTGGTAGCCGGTGGCCCCGCCCCAGCGCCCTTCCCACTGGAAGGTACCGGCGCTGTCATACTGGGCCACGCCGTACTCGAAGCCGGTGCCGGTTTCCGTAATGCCGCAGAGGTAGATTTCCTCGTTGGGGCCCAGGGCGATGTCGCGGAAGGCGTCCCCCCCGCCGTAGGTCCCGTCGAACAGCCGTTCCCAGAGCAGGTTGCCGTCGGTGTCGTACTTGAGCAAGGCGTAGTCGAGCCCGCCCGAGGCATTGATCGCGTCTCCGGCGGCGTAGACCGTGCCGGCCGCGGTCACCGCCACGCCTTCACCCCAGGCCCGCTCATTGGGCGGGTAGGCTGACGATTCGTAGCGGCGCACCCAGGCCTCGGTGCCGTCGGGCAGGTACTTTATCGTGGTGAACTCCTCCAGCCCGTCGGTGCCTTCTTCGATGCCCACGACATAGATGTTGTCCAGGCCGTCGAGGTCCATGGCGAGGGCCAGGTCGTAGCCGTTGCCCAGCCCGTCGTAGCGCTGCTCCCAGAGGAACGTGCCGTCCGCGTCGTAGACGAGAGTGACAAAGTCCCAGCTGCTGGCCCCGCCGTCCGACTGCCCCAGGACGACGATGCGGTCACTGCTGTCGGTTTCGATCTCGTTCCAGTATTCATAGGCGTTCGCCGGGCCGTCGTAGGTCTGTTGCCAGAGCTTTCTGCCCGACGGATCGTACTTGACAACCAGGCCGTCGCCGCCCCCGGTGGCCGTCTCGGTTTCCCCGGCGACAACGATATTGCCGTTGCTGTCCACGGTCATGGCATACGCGCCGTCGTCGCCGGAGAGTGAACCGTCCCAGCGGTCTGTCCAGGCCTGGTGGAGCTGTGCCCGGGCCTGGATGGTGGGCAGTGCGACGATGGCGGCCACCGAGGCGGCGAGCAGGAAACGGCGAACGGTATTCGGTGAAATGCTCGAGAGAGACATCTTTTCCTCCCGTGGATGGGATCGCGTTGTGATCCTGGTTTTGGGGGTCGATACCCAACACCGTAGGGCCGGGCCGAACGGGATGTCAAAGCAAAGGTTGTGCCGTGCCGGGCCGGGGCGGCGAAGGCAATCACACGCCAGTTGTCCGTTCGGGGAAGCGGGGAAGAGGGTACCGATCGTGCGGCGTCGAGGCGTGTGGGGCGGTCGGGAGCGTGTAAAGCCCGTGGTGCTTTGCGCCGGGTTCGGCTGCCGCTTCCCGGCCGGTGCCGCCAGGCGCGGATGATCCACGCAACAACCCTCGGAGAGAAGGGCGGCTCTCGGGTATACTGTGCCGATGAAGGCCGTCACCCGACAGATCGAGACAGTGGTTTCCGGTCGCTGCCTGCTGGATGCGCCCGAGGGACGCGGACCGTTCCCCCTGCTCCTCGGTTTCCACGGTTACGGTCAGACCGCCGAAGACATGCTGGCCATGATGAGGGGCATCCCGGGCGCCGATGGCTGGCTGCTCTGCGCTGTCCAGGCCCTCCACCCCTTTTATCCCCGGCCAAAGCGCATCGGCGCCTGCTGGATGACGAGCCAGGACCGCGAGCTGCGCATCCGGGAGAACATCGAGTACGTGAAGCGGGTCGTGAAGCAATTCCGGCGGTCGGAGTCCGCAGGCCGGAGCCTCGTTTACTACGGTTTTTCCCAGGGAACGGCCATGGCCTCCCGCGCGGCGATTCTGGGGGCGGAGAAGCCGGGGGGCGTGATCCTCCACGGTGGCGATATCCCCCCGGAGCTTGATGACCTGGGCCGCATGGGCCGGGTGCTCATCGCCCGCGGCCGTGGGGACCGTATTTACAAGCCCGAACGCTGGGAGAGCGACCTGGCCCGTCTGGACGCCTCGAGCGTGGACACCACCCGATGCGAGTTTGACGGCGGCCACGAAGCGGGGGCGCCGTTTCTCGAGGCGGCGGGCCGGTTCCTTGCCGAATCCACGGGCCTGGGGGGATAGCCGGAGGTGGGCGTGGCCAGCGAGAGGAACAGATCATCCGGCCGGCTGCGTGGCGTGCTGAAGAACAGCTTGATCTCCTTGCTGGCCCTTGTTCTCTTCTTCGGCGCGCTGGAGCTCGTTCTCGCCCTGGCCGGGGTCAGGCCGCTGTTGCTAACCGAGGACCCGCTGGTAGGGTTCGCCGGCAATGTGCCGCTGTTCGTCGAAGACCGGCTCGCTGACGGGACGGCGGTCATGCGCACGGCGGAGAACAAGCTTTCGCTCTTCAACCGACAGCGGTTCCCGCGGGAGAAGGGACCCGACAGGTTCCGCATCTTTTGCCTCGGCGGGTCCACAACCTACGGCCGGCCTTTCCGCCACGAGGCTTCCTTCGCCGGCTGGCTCCACGCCTTCCTCGAAGCCGCCGAGCCGGGCCGGGACTGGGAGGTGATCAACGCCGGCGGCGTGAGCTACGCCAGCTACCGGGTGGCCAACCTGATGAAGGAACTGGCCGGCTACCAGCCGGATCTCTTCATCATCTACACCGGCCAGAACGAATTTCTCGAGGAGCGGAGCTACGGTGGCCTGGCCGGCCTGCCGCCCTGGCTCGTCGATACCGATGCCCTGCTCAACGGTACGCGCACTTACAGCGGCATGAAGCGGCTCTACCGGTCCCTGCGGCCCTCGTCCCTGGAGCGGGCGAGGGACCGCTACCAGGTGAGCGGCGAGGTGGACGAGATCCTGACCCACACCCGGGGGCCCACCAGTTACCGCCGGGACGACGAGCTGAAGCAGGGGGTGCTCACCCACTACCGCCTGAACCTCGAGCGCATGGTCCGGCTGGCCCGGGATGCCGGCGCCGAAGTGGTGCTGGTCACGCCGGCGGTGAACCTCAAGGACATGTCGCCGTTCAAGAGCGAGCACCGGGAGGGCCTCGGCGAGCAGGAACGCGCTGCGCTCGGTTCACTGCTCGACCGGGCAGGGCAGCTGCTGGCCGCGGGATCGGCGGAGGAGGCGCTGGCCCTCTGCCGGCAGGCGCTCGCCATCGACGACCGGTATGCCGACGCCTGGTTCCTCCAGGGCCGGGCGCTCTTCGCCCAGGATCGTTTCGACGAGGCGGCGCAGGCCTTCTGGCGGGCCGTGGACGAGGATGTGGCGCCGCTGCGCATGCTCAGCGCCATGCCCGGCATCCTCGCCGACACGGCAGCGGCGCACGATGTGCCGCTGGTCGATTATCGGGAGATCCTCGGCCATGCCTACCGGGCGAAGTACGGCCACACGGTGTTCGGCCGGGAGGTCTTCCTCGACCATGTGCACGCCACGGCGGATGGCTACCGCCTGCTGGGGCTGGCGTTGTTCGAGCAGCTGCGGGAGGAGGGGGTCGTCTCGGCAGGGGCCTCGCTGAGCGGCGAGCAGGTTGCCGAGGTGTCCCGGCGGGTCATGGCCGAACTGAACAGCCGCGACTACGGCGACGCCTTTCTCCAGTTGGCCAAGGTGCTCGACTGGGCGGGCAAGTTCGAGGAGGCGCGGAGCCTGCTGCTGAAGAACCTCGAGCTCTTCGGCCCGGATGGGCGGACCTTTGCCCAGCTGGGCCGGACCCTGGCCCGGAACGACCGGGCGGAGGATGCGGTCAGCTACCTCGAACTGGCGCTGACCGCCGGGACAGACGAGGCCTGGATCCACGGCTTGCTCGGCGACCTTTACCGTGAGCAGGGCCGGGACCAGCAGGCCATCGAGGCCTATCTCGAGGAACTCCGCCTCGACCCCGGCAACCACGTGGCCCACGCCCACCTCGGGCTGCTCAACATTTCCCGCGGCGAGGCCGATGCGGCCCGGCGGCACCTCGAGGAGGCGCTGCGCCTGGAGCCCGGGTTCCCGCCCGCCGCGGCCAACCTGGTGGCCCTGCTCTACGACGGAGGGCAGCACGACGAGGCCCTGGCCCGCGGGGAGGAGCTGCTCGGGCGTCACCCCGGCGAATACCGGACGCGCTACGTGGTGGGCATGATCCTCCTCGAACGGGGTGAGGCCGATGCCGCCGCCCGCCACTTCGAGGAGGTGCTGCGGGCCGAACCCGGCTTCGAGCCGGCGCGGGCGGCGCTGGACCGGATCGGCCGCGCCCGCCGCGAAACCGTCTCGTGACCCCGTGGCTCACGGTGTTCACTCGCCGAGGTCAAACCGTCCGGCAGCAATCCGCCCGCCGTGAGTCATCCTCTCGCCATAGGGGAAAAAGTCGATCCCCTGGATGGCGGCCACCGTGCCGCCATCGACATTCCAGGCCCGCACGTGAGCCGGTTGGGAGGGGTCCGGGCCGGGCATGGTGAGAATTTCATCCATGCCGTCGGCGTCGATGTCAAAGGCCGCTACTTCCGCCCCGTACGCCGTGCCGGCATAGGCCATGAAACTGACGGGACCCATCGGGGCCGCCACGCCGCCGTCGATGTTCCAGCCGCGGATGTGCGGGCCGAAGACAGCGCCGGGTCCGGGACCGGTGATGATTTCCTCCATGCCGTCGCCGTCCAGGTCGCCGCAGGCCGTTTCGACGCCCCACTGGTTTGTGCCGTAGGCGAAATAGCTGACCCCGGGGATGGGGACGATGGTGTCGTCCTCCACCTTCCAGCCGCGAACGTGGGGGCCGAACACCGCTCCCGGGCCGGCGCCGGTGATGATCTCGTCCCGGCCGTCGCCGTCCAGGTCGCCGCAGGCCACGTTGACGCCCCACCTCAGCGTGCCGTAGGCGAAGAAACTGATCCCCGGCATCGGGGCCGCCGTGTCCCCGTCCACGTTCCAGCCGCGAACGTGGGGGCCGAACACCGCTCCCGGGCCGGCGCCGGTGACGATCTCATCCGTGCCGTCGCCGTCCAGGTCGCCGCAGGCCACGTTGACGCCATACCTGTTCGTGCCGTAGGCGAGGAAGCTGACCCCGGCCAGGGCCGTGCCGTCGGCATGCCAGCCCCGGACATGGGGGCCGAACACGGCGCCGGGGCCCGGCCCGGTGACGATCTCATCGAACCCGTTGCCGTCCAGGTCCCCGCAGCCGAGGTTCACGCCCCAGGCCGCTGCGCCGTAGGCCAGCCACTTGGCCCGGGTCGTGCTCACCAGCGGCGCGTTTTCCGCCGCCGGGCCGGGGCCGGTGACGATGGTGTCCACGGCGGTCACCAGCCGGTTCGACCAGAGGGTGACCCGGTCGAGGCCGTAGGCTGCCGAAAGCACGTCGGTTCGTGCGTCCCCGTCCATGTCACAGGCGATCAGTGGGATGGCGCCGGAGTATGACGTGGCGATCTGGTGCCGCGTGAACCCCTGGCCGCCGTCGTTCTCCAGCCACGAGACATCGTCGGCGTTGTAGGCCGCACAGGCGATGTCCACATCGCCGTCGCAATCGAGGTCCGCCGTGCCGACGAAGGTCGGCCAGTCGTATCCGGCGAGGATCGTTTGGCTGCTGAAGGCGCCGTTCTCCCCGTTGCGATACAGCCTGATCTGATCTGCCGTCCGTCCGGTGGCGATGAGGTCCACGTCGCCGTCGAGGTCGATGTCGCAGGGTTCGACGATGTGGGCCCCGTCGAGATCGGGATCGATGATAATCTTCGTGAACCCCATGGCGCCGTCGTTGGCCCACCAGCTGACCTCGTCGGCGACCCGGGCCGCCCCGGCGACGTCCATGTCCCCATCGCCATCGAGGTCGACGGGGCAGGCGGTCCAGATCCCTTCGGCATCGCCGGTGATCGTGCGGGGTGTGAAGGTCTGGTTCCCGTTATTCTCCCACCAGCGGATCGTGTCGAGGGCGAAGGACGCCCCGAGGATATCCATGTCCCCGTCCCCGTCCATGTCTGCCGGATAGACCGAGTGCGGTTCGGTGAAAGCGTCGCTGACGAGGTGGGGGATGAAGGCGCCGGGAAGAATGTTCTCATACCAGCGGACCGTTCCGGCGCTGTTCGAGGAGGCGACGAGGTCGGGATCTCCGTCCCCGTCGATGTCCCCGGTGGTGATGAAAATGGCGCCGCCGAAGCCCGCATCGATGGTGTGAAGCGTGTAGTTCGAGCTGCGGTGCTCGATCCAGGCGATGCCAGAATCCCAGGCCGCTGCCGCGATATCGCGGTCCCCATCGCCGTCGAGGTCGGCCGCGGCGAGGGAGATGGCGCCGTCGAAGCCTTCGGCGATGCTCTGTTCAGACCACTCGCCCCGGCATTCGGGGCTGGATACCGAGACGAGAAAAATCAGGATGACCAGTTTCATACCCATTGTCGTTCCTCCTTGCAGTATTGAGTCCCGGGTCACGAACCGCTTCCCATGTATCAAGGCATGGAAAGCGGAGACAGGCCTCCGGAAAACCTGATCAAATGCTCCATTCCGGCTGATCACGGCCGGAAGAGGCCCGATTCATGTGGTAATCTTCAATGAAAGATGCCTCTGAACTCCCAACAGGTGTGAAAATGACGGTTTCGCGGCGATATCGGCGGTTGCGGATGGTGTGGTTGACGCCCTGGCTGTTTTTCCTGATGGTCTGGACTTCAGGCCTCGAGGCCCAGTTGTTGCCCCGTTGCGAGGGCGTCAGGCTGAAAACGATGCATTACACCAATTCCGGCGGGGAACGGGGGCGGACGACCTTTTTCTACGGCCGCGACGGTGTGATGCGTTCAGCGCTCTGGAGCCTCGAAGACGGCAGCCGCTGGTCGGCCAACTACCACCTCTATGATTCGTCGGGCCGGGAGACGGAGAAATACCGCGAATTCTCCGATGGCCTGACCGCCACCGAGCATTACGACCACGACGGGAAGGGCCGGCGGGTTCGTGAGCGGTTCAGCCGCTCCGACGGCGTGAAGGGCGAAGCCGGGTTCCGGTGGGATGGTGAGGGGCGGCTGGTCGCAACCGAGTGCCGCAACCACAAGGGCTGGTTCACCGGAGAGATCACCTACACCCATGGTCAGGGGCGATTGAGCGGGGCGGTGGTCACTCGAGAAGGCAGCGAGATCGGCAGGATCGAGTACGCGTACGGTGCCGGCGGCCGGCTGCTGAGCGAAACCTGGCGCTTCGGCGAGCAGTGGAGCCAGACGTTCCGCTACGAGTGGGAAGCCGTCCCCGAAGTGAGCTGGTCAGCCTCGAACCCGCTGCAGATGGAGAACACGCGGTTCCGGACGAAGCGCGAGAGCTACGATTACAACGGCCAGGGCGGAGGGCCCTCCAGCTACCGCTACGACGAGACGGGGAAATTGCTGGAGAAGGTCTTTGAGCGTGCCGACGGCCTGAAAACGGTCACCAGCTTCGTCTTCGACGAAAGGGGCAGCCTTGTTTCCTCGCACCGCACGTACTCCTCGGGGCTCACGGCCGACTTCCGCTACCGTTACGACGAGGCGCTGCGCCTGGTGGAGAAGACGTTTCGGCGTTCGGACGGTGCTGCAGGGCACGAACGATACCGTTACGACCGCCTGGGCCGGCTCAGCGGCATCGAATACCGCAACATGGACTTCTGGCTCAACGGGGGCATCATCTTCGACCGGGACACACGGGGCCGCCTCACCTCCGGGCGGTTCGCAAGCGAGGATGGCCATGGGGCGAAGCTGGAGCTGGAGACAGACGATCACGGCAACGTGACCCGAGTGCACTGGATCTTCGACGACGGTACAACCCAGACCTACCGTTTCCGCTATGATGGCGCTCATGCCCCGGTGACTGGTTGAGATCCGTGCGGCGAAGCGGGACTTACGCTTCAGCGGTTCATTGTGTCCCGTGATGCGACCGGGTAGAATTGCCCTCGTCTTCCTGCCTGTTCCAACCGGAGGTTCAGATGTCTGAATTCAGCGATGCGCCGGCCGTGCCGTCGCCCGTACCCCACCCGAACCCGCCATCGCCGACGCCGGGCGGGCCGGGGATCTCGCCGCGGACCAGCGAGGCGCTGCGCCGCACCCGGCCATGGGTGATGTTCATGAGCATCCTGATGTGGGTCGGGGTGGGTTTCATGCTCATCGGCGGTGTGTTCATGCTCTTCGCCGGGGTGGCCGGGTCGGCCTTTGGCGAGACCGGATTGCCCGAGGGGGTGATGTTCGTGGTGCTCGCCATGGTCTACGGGCTGATGGCCTTTCTCTACATCTTCCCCGCCATATTTCTCTGGCGCTACGCCAGCCGTATCGGGCGGATGCTGTCCACGGCCTCGGTGAGCGAGCTGGAGGGTGCGCTGGAGGCGCAGAAGTCGTTCTGGAAGTTTATCGGGATCATGACCATCGTGGTCATGGCCTTCTACGCCGTGATGGCCGGCGGCATGATCATTGCCGGGATCATCGGTGCGCTGAACTGAGTCAGGCGCCGGCGCCATCCTGCGGGCCGAGCAACTGGCGAACGTCCCCTGCCGCGTCGGCTCGCCCCACGGCCTCGAGCAACGGGATCATGTCTTCGAGGGCGGTGGTGCGTTCCGGGTGTTCGCCGGCGGTGCGGATATCCTCGAGCATGCCGAGGAGCACGTCTTCCGCGTCCGCCAGGTGTTCCTGTTCCACCAGCGCGCGGGCCAGGCTGCGCTTGATCCACCACAGTTCGCCATGTTGCGGCCCCCATGACGCCTCGGCGATGGCCGCCGCCCGGCGGATCATCTGCTCCGCCTCGGCGGGCCGGCCGAGCCCGCAGTAGATGTCGCCCATGGTGTTCAGGCTCAGGGCCACGTAGGGGTGGTCCGGGCCCAGCACCTTCTCGCGGATGGCCAGCGCCCGCTCCTCGAAGCGCAGCGCCTCGTCGTAGCGCTGCTGGTCGTTGCAGACGATGGCCACGCAGTGCAGGCTGGTGGCCAGGTGCCAGCTGTCCGGCCCGTCCAGTGCCTCCTCGATCTCCGCCGAGCGGCGCCAGAGGCGTTCCGCCTCGGCCGGGTCGTCGTCGAAGTAGCGCAGTGCGCCGATGTTGTGCAGGCTCTGGGCGATGCCGCTGTGCATCGGCGGGTGGACCTGCTCGCGAATGGCCAGCGCCTGGCGGTGGACCTCTTCGGCCTGGGCCAGGCGGTTGGTGTGCCAGAGCACGTTGCCCAGCGTGTTCAGGCTTTCGGCCAGCTCCTCGCTCTCGCCGAGCAGCCGGCGCCGGATCTCCACCGCCCGCCGGATCGGAGCCTCGGCCCGGTCGGGGTGCCCCTGCAGGTCGAGCAGGGTGGCCTGGCTGTGCAGGCTGGCAGCAAGGGACGACTCGTCGTCCCCGGCGCGATCCTCGCGGATGGCCACCGCCCCCTCGATCAACGGGGCGGCGAGGTCGTAATCGCCCATCACGTAGTAGACCCGCCCGATGGTCTCCATCATCGAGGCCTGGGTCAGCGGCTGGTCGGCCAGTTCCTCGAGCCGCTGGCTGCCGCGGTCGAGCAACTGGCGTGCGGTCACCTCCTCGCCGCGGGTGGTTCCGGGATCAGATCCCTCGAAAAGCCCCACGAGAAACTCCGACACCTCGCGGGCCGTGGATGCCTCGCGGTTTGCCCGGTCCCGCTCCGCACGGATGCGCCCCGACTGCACGGCCATGGTGACGGTGAAGGCCACCAGGACCAGCAGGGCGGCCAGGGCGCCGCCCACCAGCGCCTGGTTGCGCCGGGCGAACTTGCGGATCTGGTACAGGGCGCTGGGCGGGCGGGCATTGATCGGCTGGGAGGTGAGGTAGCGGTCCACGTCCTCGGCCAGGGCCGCTGCTGATTCATAGCGCCGCACCGGCTCCTTCTCCAGCGCCTTGCCGGCAATGTTCTCCACGTCGGCATCCAGGCGGGCACTGCCGCTCCAGCTCTGGCGCAGCGGCCGCGGAGGCTCTTCGCAAATCACGCGGACCGCTTCGGCCAGGGCGGCGCGGGTGGTTTCGTAGGGGCGGCAGCCGGCCACCAACTCGTAGAGGATGATGCCCAGGGTGTAGATATCGGTGCGGATGTCCACGGCATCGGCCTCGCCCCGCGCCTGTTCCGGGCTCATGTAGGGCAGGGTGCCCTTGATCATTCCCACTTCGGTGGCCAGCGTGGCCAGTACGTCCTGGTCCGAGACCCGGGCCAGGCCGAAGTCGAGAACCTTCACCGTGGGCATCGGCGATCGTCGGCCGCTGCCTTCGTCGGAGGAGACGTCCTCGACCACCATGATGTTGGCCGGCTTGAGGTCGCGGTGGATCACGCCCCGCTGGTGGGCGTAGTGCACGGCCCGGCAGAGCACGCCGAAGAGTTTCAGCCGCAGTTTCAGCTCCCCGGCGGTCACCGGCGAAGGCCGCCCGGCCAGCCAGTGGTCGAGGGTCTGGCCGCGCACCAGCTCCATGGCGAAGAAGTCCCGGCCGTCATCAGTGTGCCCCGACTCGTAGATCGCGGCGATGTTGAAATGCTTCAGCCGGCCCAGGGTTTCCACTTCACGCTGGAACATCCGTGCGTGCAGGTCGTCCACCCGGTGGAAGCGGTGCAGCACCTTGATCGCCACGCGGCGGCGGGGGTGCTGCTGCTCGGCCTCATAGACCGTGCCCATTGCCCCTTCGCCCAGCGTGCCGAGGATGCGGTAGCCCGCGATGGCGTCGGGCGGCAGCGCCCCCTTCTGCGCGGGGCGTTCCTGGGCCTCGCCACTCACCGGCAGGGTTTCCAGGTCGCCGGGCCTGGTTGGCGGTTCGTTGTCATCCCTGGTTCGGGGGGCCATGATGTCTCCTTGCCCGGGGTTGGGCGGCTCAGTCGTCCGAGCGCCTGATCAGCACCAGCGTCGTGTCGTCACCAGGCGAAACGTCCGGGCCGCGGAAACGGGCCAGTTCCGCCACCAGGGAATCGAGCAGGTCGGGCGGATTCCGGTCTCGGGCCGCAACGAGGAAGGCGGAGAGCCGGTCGATGCCGAATTCCTCACCGTCCTCGTTGGTCGTTTCGGTGACGCCGTCGGTATAGAGCAGGATGAGGTCGCCCCGCGCCAGCGTTTTTTCGGTGGCTACGTAGCCGATGCCGGGGATCACGCCCAGCACCGGGCCGCCATCGCTCAGCCGTTCGGTCTCGTCTTTTGCGGCGCGCAGCAGCAGCGGGGGATTGTGCCCGGCGTTGGAGAAACGGAGGCGGTGCTCGGCGGCGTCGATTTCGGCATTGAAGAAGGTGATGAACTTGTTCTGCGCCGAGTGACGGCAGAAGTGCTCGTTCAGGCGGCTCATGATTTCCGTGAGGTCCAGTCCGGCGGCCGAGAGCACATGGAGGCAGGCCTGGAGGTTGGCCATGAGCAGCGAGGCGCCGATACCTTTCCCTGCCACGTCCCCCACGCTGACCCCCATCCGTCCATCGGGGCGTTCGATGAAGTCGAAATAGTCGCCGCCCACCTCGTTGCACTGGCGGTTGTAGCCGTGGACCTGGTACCCCGGCAGCCGCGGGTCGCCGGCCGGCAGCAACCGGCCCTGGATTCCGGCGGCCAGGGCCATCTCCTCTTCCAGCCGCTGTTTCTCCAGCGACTGCTCGAGCAGCCTCGCGTTCTCGATCTTCACCGCCGCCAGGTTGGCGATGAAGGTCAGCAGCTCCAGCTCCTCCCGGTCCAGGCGGTTCAGGGGGTTGAGACTGTCGGCATAGACCGCGCCGATGACCTCCGTGCGGCTCCACAGCGGTACGCAGACGGCCGAACGGATACCCTGGGTCACAACGCTCTGCGCCGCGTCGAACCGCTCGTCCACCAGGGCGTCCAGGGTGAGGATGGCAACCCGGCGCGCGATGACCTCCTTGAGGATCGTGCGGCTCGGGCTGAAATCGTCCGACCCGTTGCCGCGGTCCCGGCGGCGGGACAGGACCTCCTTGAATACCGGGTCAGCCTCCTCGCTGCTGTGCGGCGTCTCGAGCAGCATGAGGCAGCCGCGCTGCACCGGCAGGGCATCGAAGACCAGGTCGAGCACCAATTCGAGCAGCTCGGGGAGCGGCCGGTTGGAGATCAGGGCCAGGGCGGTGCGGTTGATTACCGCCGACAGCCGTTTCAGGCGGGCGGATTGCGCCGCCGAATCGGCGGCCGTGGCCGGCGGCCCATCCCCCCGGCCCAGGGTGTGCAGGATGTCCTCCACCGGGACCATCATCGTGCCCGTGCGTCCGGGAGCCGGTTCGGCCACCGGCGGGGCGGCCGCCGAGTAGACGAGTTCCCGTTCCCCGAGTTTGATCCGGTCCCCGTCGGCCAGTGTGGCCCGCACCTGGATGCGCCGCCCGTTGACCAGCACCCCGTTCTTGCTGCCCAGGTCGAGCACCTGGAAGCTGCCCGCATCAGTGGACAGCAGTTCCGCGTGGTGGCGCGAGATCGAGCGGTGGTTGAGCACGATGTCATTTCCCGGAGAGCGGCCCACGCTTGTCCGGCCCTCGCTCAGTTCGATGGTCACCGGGTCATCGAGCCGGTTCCTGTAAGTCAGTTTCGTCATTCGATGTTCCCATGAAAAAGAGGAATAGTAGACTTATATTATAGATGTTGTCGTCTTTTTTGGCAATGGGATGAGTTGAATGGATTGTTGTGCGAACTCTTTCGGCTGCAATGCGTTTGACAATTCAAGCAGATGCCCCGCCGCTCGAGCGGGGCGGTGTGCCCGGGGCCGGTCGCCGGGCCGTCCCGGCTGGTGTACACTGGCTGCCTGTTCATGCACGTCATCACTCTGGAGGAACCCATGAAACGGATGCTCTTGGTGGTCCTGGCCATCGCCCTCATCGCGGGCCCGGCCGTGGCCGACGTCTACGTCAGGATCGACTCGCACACCGGCGAGTACTATCAGAACGGCATGGTCCGGCCGGCCGAGGATGAAACCTCGGAACTGTGGATCGGGGAGAAGCGGTTGGCCTTCCTCACCAACGCCCTCAAGCTGGTCATCGACCTGGAGAAGAACCGCTTCATCATGGTCACCCTCTCCGACCAGGGGTATGTGGAGGGCGAGCTGCCGCTGACCTTCGGCACGTTTCTCTCCGAACAGGAAGCCGGCCAGATGGCGATGTACGCCTACAAGGGCAGCGTGAAAAAGCTCGACCAGACGAAGAAGATCGGGGAATGGAACTGCCAGGGCTACGAGATCCTCAACTGGATCGACTACCAGGGGGGCAAGGTCAACGAACGGGACATGGTGGCCTGGGTCACCGCCGAGGTGCCCTGCGACCTGAAGACGCTGAACGAGATGACGCGCCACCTGCTGACCCTGAGCAATTTCTCGGAAGACCTGGTCACGCAGATGCTGACCATCGAAGGGCTGCGGATTGTCGCCGAATCCACGCGCTTCTCCGAGGGCATGGCCATCACCACCACCGAACGGGTGGTGGCCCTGGAGGAGAAAGAAGCGCCCGCCGGCATCTACGAGGCGCCGCAGGACGGTGCGAAGAAGGAAACCCTGACCCTGGCCGACCTGAGAGGCTGATGCGCAAGGAGCTCCACACGATGAAGAACACGACCGAGAACGGGGAACGCCGGGACTTTCTGAAGAAGGGGATCGCCGGGGTGGCGGGGCTGTCCCTGGCCGCCGGGACGCTGCGTGCCGATGAGCAGACCGCACCGGCCTCGGGTGAGGCGGCGGCCGCCGCGCCGAAGAAGCCGAAGCTGATCACCAGGACCCTGGGCCGCACCGGCATCGAGCTGCCGATCATCAGCATGGGGGCGGTGGACAACGAGAACCTCATCGCCGCCGCCCTGGATGCCGGCATCCGGCACATCGACACCGCCTATGTCTACATGAACGGCCGGCACGAGGAGACCATCGGCAAGGCGATCAAGGGCCGGCCGCGGGACTCCTGCGTCATCGGCACCAAGGTCTATGTCAGCTTCGACCAGCGCACTGGCCTCTTTGCCAGGGACACCGATCCCGGCATCGTCTTCCAGCAACTGGAGACCAGTCTCCAGCGCCTGGGGGTGGAGTACGTGGACATCCTCTACCTCCACGACGTGGTCAAGGGCGAGTCGGCCCGCTTCGCCCCGTTGCTGGAGGCGCTGCAGAAAGCCAAGGCCCAGGGCAAGACGAAGTTCATCGGTGTTTCCACGCACACCAACGAACCGGAAGTGATCAATGCCGTGGTGGACGCCAAGGTCTACGACGTGGTGCTCGCCGCGTACAACTTCCGCCAGCCCCACCGGGCCGAGGTGGAGGCGGCCATCGCCAGGGCGGCCAAGGCCGGGGTCGGCGTGGTGGCGATGAAGACCCAGGCCGGCGGGTTCTGGGACCGGGAGCGACAGGAACCGGTGAACCACAAGGCGGCGCTGAAATGGGCCCTGGGCAATGAGAACGTGACCACGGCCATTCCCAACTTCCCCACCTTCGACCAGCTGGAGCTGGATCTTTCGGTAATGGAGGGCCTGACCCTCACCGCGGCGGAGAAGAAGGATCTCAAGCTCGGCGAGCCGAAAAAGACGGCCGGGCTCTACTGCGCCCAGTGCCGCCGGTGCGTCGAACAGTGCCGTCACCACCTCGAACTGCCGGCGATGATGCGCAGCTACATGTATGCCTACGGCTACCGCGACCTGGCCAAGGCGAAGAACGCGGTGCGCAACCTCGACCTGACCCCGCTGGCCTGTGAGACGTGCGGATCCTGCACAGTGACCGACTGCACCATGGGATTCGACGTGAAGGGGAAGGCCCTGGACATCGCCAGGATCGCGGCCGTTCCCGACGACTTCATCGGCTGAACCGGCACACCGACACCGTCCAAAGGCCCGGCACTGCTTCGGCAGTGACCGGGCCTTTGGTTTTTTTGGTGAACTGCCGATAAGAAAACCAGTGTTGCGCTATAGAATTGTCGGGTGTTGATGGAATTTATTTTAAAATTCGGCAATATCCCCCCCGACATTGCTGCCGGGAGGAAAAACGATGGCTTCCGAGGGTGTCAGTGCCGTATCCCGGATGATGGATCTGCTCTCGCGAAAGTCGATGGAAGCGGTCTTCCGTATGGTGGATGAGGCCGCCGAGACTTCGGTCGGCAGCGAGGGAGGGGAAAGTTCAGACCTCGATGCCGGCCTGGTGCGGTTGCTGTCCGGCCGGCTCGACGGGCGGGACCTGATCTCCTGGCTCGACCTGGACCGGCTCACCGGGGTGGCCCGCAGGATGCTCGAGCGCCTGCGGGGAATGGATTCGTATTCGCCGCATCACCAGGTGACCGGGCAGGTCTGGGAATTGCTGGACCTGGTGCGCCGGGTCCCCGTGCTCTGCCGGATCAGGGACGAGGAACGGGTTGACGAGTGGGCGGACCTGATCCTGGCGCTGGTGGAGGCCTCGCACTTCACCTACGGGCGCCTCTTCGCCCAGCGCCGTGAAACGTACGCAAGCAAGACGCTGATCCGCCTCTCCGGCCCCCGCGGTGAAGAGGCGTTGAGCTGGGACCAGGTGTCGGGACGGGTGGACCAGCTGGCCCGGGGGCTGATGGCCCTGACCGCCGACCAGCCCGATGCGTCGGTGGCCATTCTTTCGGTGAACCGCCTCGAGCTGGCGCTGCTCGACATGGCCTGCCTGGGCAGCGGCATCGTCAATGTCATGATCCCGGCCACGGCCACCGACGCCGACGTGGCCTACATTCTCGAGCACAGCCGGGCCGGGACGGCCATCGTTTCCAATGGGCAGCAGCTGGAGAAAGTGCTGAAGGCCCGTCCCGGTCTTCCCGGTCTGACCAACCTCGTGGGCCTGTCCCCCGACGCGTCCCAGGCCAGGGGCGTGCTGAGCATGGACGAACTGGCGGCCCGCGCCGAGGACGTGACCAGGGAAGCCCTCGAGGAGCGGCGGGAGGGGGTGCGCATCGACGACCTCGCCTCGATCATGTACACCTCGGGGACCACCGGCATGCCCAAGGGGATCATGTTCTCCCAGCGCAACGTGGTCTACAAGCGCTTCGCCCGGGCCCTGGCCCTGCCCGAGATCGGCGACGAAGACCGGTTCCTCTGCTACCTGCCGCTCTTCCACACCTTCGGCCGGTTCCTCGAACTGGCCGGCTGCGTGTTCTGGGGGGCCACCTACTGTTTCGCCGACAACCCGACCATCGAGACGCTGACCCGCCAGATGGCCGAACTGAAGCCCACGGTGTTCATCAGCATCCCGATGAAGTGGATGCAGCTCTACGAGGCCATCTCGCACGCCGTGGACCTCGAGGGGGCGTCGGACGGGCAGATCCTGCGCGCCACCGGGGCGGTGACGGGCGGTGAACTGAAGTGGGGCCTCTCCGCGGCGGGCTACCTCGACCCCGACATCTTCCGCTTCTTCCAGCGGCAGGGGATCGAGCTGATGAGCGGTTTCGGGATGACCGAGGCCACCGGCGGGATCACCATGACGCCGCCCGGGGGCTACCGGGACCACTCGCTGGGCCGGGCCCTGCCGGGCATCGAGCTGGGGCTGGCCGGGGACGGGGAACTGCTGGTGCGGGGCCCCTACGTGATGATGGGCTACCTCGACCTTCCGGACGGCCAGGCGTCCTTCGACGAAGCCGGCTGGCTGCACACCGGCGACCTGATGGAGATGAGCGATGACGGGTTCATCCGCCTCGTCGACCGCAAGAAGGAAATCTACAAGAACATCATGGGCCAGACCATCGCGCCGCAGAAGGTGGAGAACCTCTTCCGCGATTTCGATTCGGTGGGCCGCATCTTCCTCGTCGGCGACCACCGGAAATACAACACGGCGCTGATCCGGCCCAACCCCGACGTTCGCGACCTGGACCTGGACGGTCTCTCCACCGATCAGCTCTACGAGCATTTCCGGTCGCTGGTGGTGACGGCCAACTCGTTTCTCGCCCCCTTCGAGCGGATCGTCGATTTCGCCATCATCGACCGGGACTTCGACGAAGCGCAGGGCGAACTGACGCCCAAGGGAACCTTCCGGCGCAAGGCGGTGGAGGAGAACTTCGCCGACCAGATCCGCGAACTCTACGACCGTGAGACCTTGAGCCTGGGCGGGGCCGATATCCTGGTGCCCGGCTGGCTCTGCCAGGCCCTGGGCATCACCACCCGGGAACTCCAGGTGGACGGCCAGCGGATGGCCTTTTCCTCGGTGGGCGCCTGGATGACCGTCAAGCGCCTGGGGCCTGAAGAGGTGCAGGTGGGGTCGGTGGTCTATCGCCACGGCCGGGGCGTTCTCGACCTCGGGCAGCTGCTTTCCACGCCCATCCTCTGGCTGGGAAACGACGAACTGATGACGTTCGCGCCGCTCCGCTCGAACCAGCTGCGGCGGAGCCGCCGGCTGCCCGCCGGGCTCTTCTGGCTGCGGCGGAGCGGCCCCTGGTGTCCCGGGGCGGCTGACCGGGAGCGGGTGAAGGGCTCCCTCCAGCTGGCGGAACCGGATCTCTTCGACCTGCACCGTGCGGCGGCGATGCTGGAGGCGGAGCGGCCGGAAGACGGTATCGTCGGCGTGCAGGCCATCGAGCACGTGATCGACAAAGGGAACGGCCCCCTCGTCGATTCTGCCCTTCGCATCCTGCACCGGGCGGCGCAGTTCTGTGCGGCGCCGGTCATGCGGCGTGCGTTCCAGGTGGTTGTCCGTCGTGAACTTCAACCGTTCTTCCCGAGGGTCCTCGATATGTTCCTCAATGCCGGTGCGCCGGTGCTCGACGGGGAAGCCATTGCACGGCTCGTGGAGGAAGGGCTGCCGGCGGAACGGCTCGGGATCTTCATCGAGAGGGCCGGGGAGCGTTGCCGGGCGGAAGAATCGACCGAGGCGGAACGGGACGTGACCCGGTCGCTGCTCGAACTCCTCGCCGCGTACGGCGCCGCCCGGCCGGGACAGTACCGCCGGTTGCGGCTGGCCATCACCCGGGCCGCGATGCTGGCCCCCCAGCGGAAGGTGCGTGAAATCGCCGCCGACAGGCGGGAGCGCCTCGACAGGGGATTCCGCGAGTGGCTGGGCCGCCCGGCCCTGGTCGCCGTCGATCCCGAAACCGGACGGGAATACGGGTGGGAGGACGTGGTGGCCTTCTCCGATGAAGTGGGTGAACCGTACCGGGGCCGGCTCCTGGACGCCTTCAAGGAGACACCGCTGCTGCGCGAGGCCCACTTCCTCTTTGCCGGCGGACGGCCCGTCAGGCTGGAGGATATTCTGCCCAACGGGGTCTGGATCCGCCTCCTCGGCGAAGACCGCAGCCGATCGGTGTTCCGGGTGTCGGTGAAGACCCGGAACGGCGAGCCGTTCGACCTCGTCATCGTCGCCAACCACCTCCTGACACCGGACCTGGCCCGCCGGGAAACGAACTGGCTGATCGTTTGCGGTGAAACCGGCGATCGGCCGTCGCTCACCGCCGATTTCGGCGGCTATTGGCCGGAGCAGGGCCTGTGGACCGAGGCATACATTTCCGGTGACCGGCTGGACCGGGCATTGCGCCGGCTGGCCCAGCGCGAGCGGGATGCCGGGCGCCTGGCCGCCATCTGGCCCTTTGCCGCCTGGAGTGCGATGAGTGCCTTCGTCGACCTGTGGAACCGTACCGGCGGGTCGTACCCCGCCCCGGACAAGGTCGTGGTGCCGATGCACGATTACCATGTGGGGGCGAAACTCATCGCCGTCGGCTCGCGCCGACCCTTCGACGCCATGACCCTGCTGCTGCGAAGCCTCTGGGAGGACTTCGTCCAGCCGCTGGAGCGTGAGTACCCGCGACTGGCCGGCCTCGTCGATCCGGATATTCTCTTCTCTTCGGTGCTGGAAGTGGTGGGCGAGGAAGCGGGGCTGAAGCTCCTCGACCATGCACTGTATGCCGAACGGGACGTTCCGCTGGGCCACGGCCTCGAGGACGCCCTGGGCCGGTTCGTTGAATCGGTGGGCCGCGACGGGTTCCTGCCGCTCCAGCTCTTCTTCGCCATCAAGCGCTACCGCCGGTGGGACACGCTCAACGCGCAGGCCACCTGCCATGCACGGGCGCGAATGCTCGAGGAACTGTACCGCACGTACAACCTCGATGACCTGCTGGCGCCGCACCCCGAGACCCGGGTGCGCTTCTATTTCGACACCGTTCTGGGTGAGGCCGGCGAGCCCCTGGCCGGGGGATTGCGCGCCATCATCGCCGGGCTTCGCGGCGGACGGCTGGCGGTCACCGATGTCAGCGATGCGATCTCCGACCTGCGGGCCAGGATTGATGCCGACGGGGATACCGATTACTTCCTGGCCCGGCTCTCCTATCCCTTCCTCAGGCCGGAGGACGAGGCGGAGTTCGTGGCGGCCCGGGCCGGCGGCGTTGAGCAGAGCGAGATGGTGGTCACCCTCGCCGACGCCGACGGGCAGCCCATCCTCGTGCGTCATGCGCTGAGCCCCAAGGAGGTGGGCCGGCTGCACCGGCTGTTCCTCGCCGCCAGTCTCAACGTCCAGTTCCGCCCGGAGCATCGCCACCTGGTGGCGGTGAACGAGCGGGGGCACCTGGTGGGCGGGCTGTCCTACGAGGTGCAGCCGGAAGAGCGGACCGCCCACCTGGACAAGATCGTGGTGGCCGAGCGGTTCGGCGGTCGGGGAATCGCCACGGCGGTTCTCGAGCAGTTGTTCCACCGGTTGCGCACGGCCGGGTTCCACTCGCTGACCACCGGGTTTTTCCGCCCGCAGTTCTTCTACCGCTTCGGGTTTGTCGTCGAGCGCCGCTACGCCGGGCTGGTCAAGTCCCTGGTCGAAGAGCGGTCAGGCGGGAACGGGGCGGCGGTGATCCACGACGGGGCGAGCAGCCGTCCGGTGGGATGAGCCGTGTGGCCGGAAACAAGATCAGCCGTAGAGCGGGCCTTCCCGGGTTTCGGTGGTCTCGTCACCTGCGGCAGGATTGACCGGACGGTCGCTTTTTCGATCCGACCAGCGGGCGATGGCCTCGATGAACGTCTTGCTCTCGATCGGTTTCACCAGGTAGTCGTCCATGCCCGCAGCGAGGCACTGCTCGCGATCCTCCTTCATCGCCCCGGCGGTGAGGGCGATGATCGGGATTGATGCACAGCGTCCGCCCAGACGTCGGATGCGTTGCGTCGCTTCGTAGCCGTTCAGCTCCGGCATCTGGCAGTCCATGAGCACCAGGTCGAACTGGTCCTCGTCCACCTTCTGCACCGCTTCCAGGCCGTTGACGGCGCAGGTGACCCTGCAGCCCATCTTGCGCAGCATGGCGGTAACGACTTTTCGGTTCACCATGTTGTCCTCGGCGAGCAGGATATGGATGTTCATCGCCGAGAGCGAGTCCCGGGTGATGATTTTCTTCGACGTCCGGTCCCGGACCTGCCGGCCGGCGAAAATGAAGGCCAGGCACTGGAAGATCTGGTCCCGTTTGAGCGGCTTGGTGAGGTAGGCGGCGAATCCTAATTCCTCGAACTTCCGGATATCCTTCCGGTCGCTCTGGGAGGTCATCATGACCAGCGGCAATGGCGGCAGGTTGGGGTCAGCGAGAATCCTGCGCCCCAGCTCCTCGCCATCCATGCCGGGCATGTTCATGTCCACCAGCGCCAGGTCGAACATCCGACCCTCGCTGCGGGCGGCGTCGAGCAGGTGGAGGGCCGACCGGCCATCCTCCGCTTCCTGGATCCCGCACCCCCAGGATTCGAGGAACAGCTGCAGCACGCGGCGGTTGGTGGCGTTGTCGTCCACCACCAGCACCCGCTTCCCGGCGATGCCGGCCAGCGCGGACAGATCCAGCTGTTCACCCTCTCCGGTCATCTCGCTGCGGCCGAAGCGGGCATTGAACCAGAACGTGGCCCCGCGGCCCTCCTCGCTGTCCACCCCGATCTCCCCGTCCATCATCTCCACCAGCTTGCGGGAAATGCTCAGGCCCAGCCCCGTGCCGCCGTACTTGCGGGTGGTGGAGCCATCGACCTGGGTGAACGCCTTGAACAGCACGGCCTTCTTGTCCGCGGGAATGCCGATGCCGGTGTCCCGCACTTCGAACCTCAGTACGACGGTGTCTTCCAGTTCCTCTTGCAGTGTCGCCAGGACGAGGACCTCTCCCTCGGCGGTGAACTTGACCGCATTGTTCACCAGGTTGACCAGCACCTGGCGCAGCCGGAGGGGATCGCCAACCATGAATTGCGGTACGTCGGGGGCAACGAATTGCGCGTATTCCAGCCCCTTGACCTGGGCCTTGAGGGCCAGCATGTCGCCCATCTCCTCGATGGCCGTGCGCAGGTTGAAATCGATGGCCTCGATATCCAGCTTGCCGGCCTCGATCTTCGAGAAATCGAGGATGTCATTGATGATGCCGAGCAGGGCGTTGGCACTGCCGTTGATCGTACGGCAATACTCCTCCTGCTCCGGCGTGAGGTCTGTCTCCTGCAGCAGGGAGGCCATGCCCACCACGCCGTTCATCGGCGTGCGGATCTCGTGGCTCATGTTGGCCAGGAAGCGGCTCTTGGCCAGGCTGGCGTCCTCGGCTTTTTTCGCCGCCTGATCGAGGCGCTCGTTCTTGACCTGCAGGTCGCGGGCCAGTTCTTTCAACTGCTCGGCCTTGGCCCGGTCGGCGTCCCTCACCCGGGTGAGCTCGGAGATGTCGATGAACGTCTCGAGCAGGCTCTTGCGCCCCTGGAACTCGAACGGTTTTACCGACTTGGCCACGGGGCAGGTGGTGCCGTCGGCGCGCAGCAGGGTCCGTTCGGCCTGCTCCACCTCGAGGCCCTTGTCGGTGATCGGGCACTGCCCCTTCTCGGCGGGGCAGATGAAGTTGTGGCAGACCTTGCCCGACATCTCCCGCGGCGTGGTCCCGGCCATGGCCGCGGCGGCGGCATTGGCATAGGTGATGGTGTGGGTTTCCGCATCGACGATGACCAGCCCGGCCTGGATCGATTCGAAGATCTGGGTCAGGTAGCGCGTTCGACGCTGGTCATTTTCGCGCAGCTCCACGAGGTCCTGCCGGACCACGGCCAGGGCCTCGTTCAGCTCGAAAAGCGGGTTGTCCGGCGAAAGGGACGTGGGGGCCTCTTCGGAGAGGTCGCCGGTTATCAGGGTGGCCGACAGCCGGTGTACTTCATCCAGGTGCCGGCGGGTGACGAGGTAGCTTTTTCCATCATCCCGGTCGGAGGTATCTTCGGCACGGATTTTTTCGAAGGCCTCCTCAACCGAATCGACAAAGACGAACTTCTGCTTCACCACGGCGGCGAACAGTCTCAAGGTTGCCTGGGTAAACGTGCCGGCGCCGCAGATGTAGGTGACCAGGGGGTGGCAGTTGAACCGTGCGTTCAGTTTGTTGAGCCCCCGGGCGTAGGTTTTCCGGGACGCCAGGGAGGATTTCCCGACGCCGGTGTAGTCGACGACGCGAATCGGTGCCGTGTCGGCCAGTTCCCCGCTTCGGATAACGTCGGTGAATGTCTCGAGCGCGCGCTCGGCGTCCAGTGCCGTGATGTCGCCGGAGAGCGAGGAGAAGAAGAGTTTGCCCGGGATCACACCACTGCGGTAGGTGGTGCCGGTTTCGGGGTTGGTGTAGACCCACTTCGGCCTGAAGACCAACTGCTCGAACCGGAGTTCGATTGACGAAGACGGTTTCACACCGGCCGCCGCACTGCCGGAAGGGCACATCCTGCCACCTCTGACTCGTGCATCAAGTGCCGGCTCCTTCTGCGCTCCCCGGGCGCAACTCCCGCTGATGCCCTCCCAACGGGATGGCGAGAGATTTCCTGCTCCCTGCTGTTCTTATCGGTAAACGCTGGAGAATGGTTGAGATTTTGCCGGAGAAGGATTAGACTGTTTTTCACTTGCTGTAACTCATTTCGTTGAACCGAACACCCAGAGAGCAGACAACCGATACCGTATGGGGAGGGCGCATGATGCGTACGCTGATCAGATTGACGTCGGCAGTGGTGCTTGCCGCCGCGTTGGCCGCCGTGCCGGCCGCTGCCGGGGAAACGAACGTGGGGCCCGTCGAGGTGACCCTGGAACTGGACGCCGTGGTCAAGGGGGATGCCTTCTTCCCCGACGAAGTCCTCGAACTGGAGCGCGTGGACGGGCCGCCGGTGCGCGTCCGCTTCGACCGCATCCACCGCCTGGTCTTCCACGAGGTCAAGAGGGTCGAGCGGGCCAAGGAGTCTCTGCGTGCGGCGTTCTACCACGTGGAGCGCGTCGGCGGTGGCAGCGGCCTCGACGGGTTCATCCGCGGCTCGCGGCCGGTACACTTCACCGTGCGCAACAAGCGGGGCGCCCGGCAGTTCGAGATCGGCACCGAAAACCCGGTGAAGGAAGTGGTCTTCCCCGGCAACATGGCCCGCTACCGCGAGAAGCCCGGGGCGAACACGGACGGCAAGGAATTCGTGCTCGGCCAGTCGAGCAAGGAGTATACCGTGGTCGTGCCGGGAAACACCCGCTGGCTGAGCACGGGCATCAAGCTGGTCAAGGGGCAGACGGTCCACTTCACCGCCACCGGGAAGGTCAAGTGGGGCACCGACCCGGTGGGCAAGGATGTCGGGCCGGACGGCCGTCCCCACGCCGGCCGAAAAGAGCGCCCGCTCCCCGGCCGTCACCTGGGCATGCTCATCGCGAGAATCAACCCCTTCCATGACAAGGCCTACGGCATCGGCTCCTCCAACGTGTTCAAGACACCGGCCGACGGTGAACTCGAACTGGGCATCAACGACGACGAGCTGGAGGACAATACCGGCAACTTCCGAGTGCTGATCAAGGTCGATCCGATCTGAGCCTGGGGGGTCAGCCGCGGGTGGGATGCCGGATTTGCCCGTGCACCACTTCGAATCCCTCCCCCGGTGACCCGGAGGCGTAAACGCCGCCCTGGACCGTGGGGGAGAGATAGTAATACCGGATCGGGTGGGCGCCACGGTCACGATTGCGGCCGATGGCCTGTTCGATTTCGTGGTACCCGGGGTGTGAACGGATCCGCTCGAGGTCCGGATCATTCTGGACCAGGTCGAGACGGTCGAAGTTCCGCCTTGCCGCGGCGGCGAGAAACTGCACGGCTTCGGCCGCTTTGCCCAGCCGGGCACTGTACCGTGCGGCGTGAAACGCGGCGTAGGGATTCTCGGGGTAGGCCACGATGCCGATGAGGCAGAAGGCTTCCGCCTGTTCCAGCTCACCCTGGTCGGCGAGCTTCATCGCCATCTCGGTCAAGCGGACGGAGGTGAGGTGCAGCGCCTGCCGGGCATGGGCGGCAAACGGGCCATCTCCCCCGGCTCGCCGACGCAACCGCTCCAGTGCCCGGCTGAACGTTTTTTCGTCCAGCCATTCCTTGATCATCGCCACCTCTTCGAGGTAGCCGGCCTGCAGCCGTTTCAGTTTGCGGGTTTCCTTCTGCCGGGCCAGTTCCCGTGCCGCCTGCCGGGCTTTCTTTCCCGCGGCCTGTCCGGCGAAACTGCGTGCGGTCTGTCGATACTTGTGCAGGGCGAGCAGCGGGCGTCCCGTCCGCTCCAGGGCCGCTGCCGAGGCGAACCGCTCTTCGGCCAGTCGTTCGATGAAGACCCTGTCCTTCGCGATCAGCCCGCGGTTCATGGCGGCCAGCTCCATGAATTCCACCGCTTCGAGGTAGTACTGCCCGGTGGGCCACTGGTGCCAGCCGGAATAGATCTCCTGCCAGTGGTCGACCCGCGTCCCCTTGAGCAGCTGCTCAGCCTCGAGGTGCTCGGTCAGGTTCAGGTCGGCGTCCCCCACCAGGCCGAAGAGCGCCAGGCTGCCGTCGGTGGGCACTTCGCGGGGCCGCGGAAAGACCGCGCCGCACTGGATCACACCGACGATGCTTTGCGGGTGATCGAGGGCAAACCAGAGCGCACTGCGCGCCCCGCCGGAAAAGCCGGTGGCGTAGCAGCGCCGGAGGTCGGCGGGAAACCGCGTGGTGACGTCGCGCCACAGGGTGTCCTGTGCCTCGATGATCGGCTCCCACTGGCCGTTTCGCGAGTTGTTCGAGCCGACAATGATGTAGCCATAGCGCTCGGCGGCCCCGGCCAGCAGCTTCACCGGGATCGTGCCGTTGCCGAAGGGCGAAAAGGCGAAGATCACCGGCCAGGTGCGGTCCGGGTCATAAGTGGAGGGCAGGTAGAGGGCATAGGAATGCGTGGGATCATCGAGGCAGGAGACCTCGGGAATCAGCCGGCCGGGTTCGAGCACCGCTCCGGCCGAGTGGCCGGTGACGGTGAACACCGCGGCAACGAGAAGGATGATCAGCCAGCGTCTCATGGCGGCTCCCTCCGGACGGGCGCAGACGGTGGTCGGGGCCGGGACCGGCCTTGCGACACACCCCTCCGTCCTTTTGCCTTCCCCCCCTCGACAGTAAGAACGAGGAACAGCCGGTATGGTTCAAGACATTTACATTTCTTTGGCCTGGCCATTCGATTTTTCTTTGATCAGGGTGGGGTTTGCTTATAATAGACAAGAAATATCTATTAATCGCGTGACCTTCCCGACGTGGCGAGGTCTACAGGAACAGGACGGACGAACGGGCCAGGGCAGCCCGGCAGGGGTCGGGCGCCGGCCGTTCCAGGCAAGCGGGAAGATGAGCATGACGGAACAGGCGAGAATCGAAGAGGCATACGGCAAGCTGAGGAAAAAACTGGCACGGGTGGTGCCGGATGCCGAGCTGCGGCTCAAGGCGGAGCTCGTGGCGGAGATCGAGCAGTTGAAGGAGGAACGGGGGGCACTGGTCCTCGGCCACAACTACATGGAGCCGGCCCTGTTCCATTCGGTCCCCGACATCACCGGCGATTCCCTGGAACTGAGCCGCGTTGCCGCTGAGGCCGGGGAGGAGGTCATCGTTTTCTGCGGTGTGGTCTTCATGGCCGAAACGGCCAAGATCCTTGCTCCGGAAAAGACGGTGCTCATCCCCTCCCTCGACGCCGGCTGTTCGCTGGCCGAGAGCATCACGGCGGAGGATGTCCGGGAGCTTCGACGGCGCTATCCCGGCGTGCCGGTGGTGACCTATGTCAACAGCTACGCCGACGTCAAGGCGGAGAGCGATATCTGCTGCACGTCGGGAAACGCCGTGGAGGTCATCGAATCGCTGGGCGACGGGCCGGTGATCTTCCTTCCCGACGAGTACCTGGCGAAAAATACGGCCCGGGAGACCGGCCGGCGTATCATCTTTCCCCACCGCGGGCCGCGTGCGGAGGCGGCGAGGGACGAACAGCTGGAATATGCCATGGTCGGCTGGAGCGGTCGCTGCGAGGTGCACGAGCAGTTCACCGTGCAGGATATCGAGGATGCCCGGAAACAATTTCCCGGCGTCCTGGTGCTGGCCCACCCGGAGTGCAGCCCGGAGGTGGTGGAGGCCGCCGATTTCTCCGGCAGCACGAAAGCCATGATCGACCAGGTCCGTGAGACCGGTGCGGAGCAGTACCTGCTGCTCACCGAGTGTGCCATGGGCGACAACGTGGCCGCGGAAAACCCTGACAAGGAGATGCTCCGTCTCTGCAGCGTGCGTTGCCCGCACATGAACCAGATCACGCTCGAGCAGACCCGCGATGCCCTGCGCCTGATGCAGCATCGCATCGAACTGTCCGGGGAGACGATCAACCGGGCCCGACGGGCCGTGCAGCGGATGATCGAGATCGGCCGGCCTGCCGCCGTGTCCGCGTGATGAATGGGGCCGAAATCAATGGGCCGGCGGCGTGGGGGCCACCTGGCAGGTCAGCGCGGTGAGGATCTCTCCGCTGTCGCTTCTGCTCAACTGCAGTCGGTAGGTGCCGGGCCGCTTGATGGTGAGCGGGATCTCGATCAATCCCCTTTCCGAGGCGGTGGCCAGCAGGCGGCGCTCCTGTTCCGCCTCTCCTGTCACGGTGAGCGTGACGGAAACGCCGCCGGCCAGTCCCGAACGACTGGCGTGGTGCCGCAGAAAGATCAGTGAGCCGGTCGTGGCGCGGTACCTGGGGGATGTTGCGGGTGCCGAGCGCAGGGCCTGGTCGGTGGTGGTCAGTTCGACAACCTCGCTGAACTGGTAGACCAGCGGTGTGCTCACCGGCCGGTCGGCCTGGCGTGTTGCCGGGATGAGCATGAACAGCAGCAGTGCGGCGACGCCCACCGGGACGAGGGCCGGTGTGCGGACGCACCAGAGGGCGTCGGCCAGGGCCAGCAGCCGCCAGGGCAGTGGGGGCGGCTGGTGGAACCCGAGCCGGCCGGCCACCAGTTTCTGGTCTTCACGCCGGCGCGATCTGGACAGCTCCTGCGCGTGCTCCGCCGGCGCGGCGGCCATCAGGCCCAGGAGTTCGGTGCAGGCGTCGCACTGCACCAGGTGGGCCCGCACGAGTCGGGCCTGGTCCCGTTGCAGTGTCCGGTCCGCGTAGCCGAGAAGCAGGGAGGGGGTGGGGCAGTCTGAGCTGCCGCCAGCAGGAATCGGGTTGTGCGCCTGTTCGCTGATCATGGTTCGTTGTCCTTCTCGGCTTTTCGTGTGTCGCCGCCGTCGGATCGATCATCCCTTTGCTTCAGTTTTTGACTCTCGAAAACAGCCTTGCGATATCGCGCTGGCCGTAATCGTACTGCTCCACCAGCAGGCGGGTGATCGCCAGGCGGGCCAGCCTCAGGCGGTAGCGGATGGTGCTCAGCTTGAGATTCAACTGCCCGGCGATTTCCTCGTCGCTTTTCTTTTCGAAATAGGCCAGTTCGAAAATGCCGCGGTCCGGTTCTGGAAGCGGCAGTCGCTTGCCGCTGATCCTCCGGCTCACCAGCTGCTCCTCCTGGGATGCGTCAGAGGCCGCCAGGGCCGGCCCGGCGTCCGCCAGTTCGACATAGCTCCACCGTGAGCGGTGGCGCGCCTTGTCGATGAGCAGGTTCTTGAACGACCTGAAGAGGTAGCGCTCGGCATCCTCGAGCGTGGCGAAGCTGCGGCTGGTGGCCAGCAGCCTGGTGAAAATTTCCTGGATCACGTCCCGCACCATGGACCGGTCGCTGAGGCAGCGCCAGCCAATGCGGTGCAGGGCATCGAAATGCTTGCCGTAGAGGTGCTCGACAGTATCCCGCCAGGGTGTGTTCGCGCTCGTGCTCATCCCGTCACCCCGTGGCTGTTCGTTCGGGTCTCCCGGTCGATGGCCGCCAGTTCCTCGCCGTCCATGGCGTTCACCGTGATCAGCCAGTCCTCTTCTTCTCCCGGGGCGCAGATGAAGGCGGTGCCGGTGTGGATCAGGTAGCCCACCACCAGGGCCAGCCGGTGTTCGTCGACCAGGGTGCCAAACGTCTTGTTCGAAATCGTTTCGATCATCGTCCTGCCCTCCGTGGGGCCGTGTCGTCAACGGGGGGGGCGGAACATCCTCCGCCCTCACCGTGTACAACGCCGCACCACGGGTTTTTGAGAATTGGATGATCGGTCGGTCGTGGGGCAGGGGGGAAGCGGCGGGTCAGTCGGCGTAGCCGAGGCGCTTCAATTGACCGGCGACACGGTCGGAGAGGTCCGGTTCACGGTCCATTGGCGCCCGCTCCGGCTGGTCCGGCCGGCCCGCCGGCGGTAGCGGTCGGCGAATGACCCGAGTGGAACACGCTTACCGCCTTCCCACCGCCACGTTCAGACCATGGGTACAGGTGTCGGGGAATGCCGTCACGCTGCAGAGCGTTCGGGTCCCCCCCGGGCCGAAACGGACAACGGTGAGGACCGGCTCGGCCGCCGGGTCGGGTCCGGGGCCGATGACCACGTCGTCGTTCCCATCACCGTCGAGATCGAGACCGGAGTGGATGCTGGCACCGAAACGGTGTTCGGATCCGGGCCAACCGTCGTAGACGAATCCGGCCATCGGGGAGAGGGTGTTTCCGTCATACTGCCACGCGCGAATGCGCACCGGGGAAGCCGGGTCGGGGCCTGGGGCGGTGATGATTTCATCGATACCGTCACCGTCCAGGTCCCCGCAGGCCACGCGCACTCCGAAACGGCTGTCGGGGTAGGCCAGAAAGCTGATCCCGGGGATTGCCGCGGAGGCGGTGCCATCCACGTTCCACCCTCTTACGTGGGGTCCGAAGGAGGGGCCCACCCCCGCCCCGGTGATGATTTCATCATAGCAATCCCCGTCGATGTCCCCGGCACAAATGTCCACGCCGTATCCCGTGCTTCCATAAGCGAAGAAATTGACGCCGTCCATGGCCAGGACACGGCCGCCCCCGTCATGGTTCCAGGCTCTGACCTGGGGGCCGAACGACGGACCCGGTCCCGTGCCGGTGATGATCTCGTCGCAGCCGTCCCCGTCAAGGTCGCCGGCGGCGACGTCGACCCCGTACGCCGTGGTGCCGTAGGCATGGAAGTCGAGGCCCCGAACGGCCCAGCCGTCCTGGTTGAACCCGCGAACCCGGGAATCGTGCGCCGGGCCGGGCCCGGCGCCGACCAGTATTTCGGAATCGCGGAACCCGTCAACATCTCCGCTGCTCACGTTTGCGCCGTATCCCGACGTATCGAGAACGGCGAATTCGTACTCGTGAGCGATCGCCCCGGCACTGAACAACCGAACGTGCGGCGGGTTCGACGGCCCAGGGCCGGGGCAGGCGAAGAGGACGGCGGTGGATGAGAAGGCCAGGGAATGAAACCCCAGGTCGATGATATCCGTGTCCGGCTTTTCGTCGGTCCTCGTCGAGCCCGGCTGGACAGGCGATGCCGGGTCGCCCGTGTCCACGCAGGGGCTGTTCATGGCCTGACCGGCGGCAACCTGGCTCAGATAGAAGTTGCCGCCGGGCCCGGAGACGAAAAGCGGATCACTGTCGATGTTTCCCGTCCCGGGATGACCGCCGGGGACATCGCAATACTCGACGGTGATCGCCGGGGACCCGGCGGCGTGGATCTCCGGACTCTCCGGGGCACTGTTTTGCCACAGGATCGAGTTCCTGACGAGCAGCGTCGAAGCGGCGTCGCAGTGGACGGCCCCGCCGGCGGTGCCGGCCTCGTTTCCGCTGATCGTGCACCCGAAGATGTCGAACTCCGCTTCGGAAAGCCCGATGGCGCCACCGAACGTCGATGCCCGGTTGTCGATGATCAGGTTGTTGATCAGGTCCGGCTTGCCAAGGTAGCAGAATACGGCGCCCCCTCGTTCGGCCTCGTTGCCGGTGATCAGGTTGCCGCTGATCTCCACCCGGTACCGCAACTGGTAGATGGCGCCGCCCAGGTGTCCGGCCGTGTTGCCGACGAATTCGTTTGACCTGATCTCGGGATAGCTGTTCTGGGCATGGATCGCGCCGCCCGTTGTCGCTTCGTTCGCCACGAAACGGTTGCTCTCGATCAGTGCCGCCGAACCCAGGTAGCTGGTGATCGCGCCACCCCCGCTGAGCGCCGTATTGCCGGTGAAGGTGTTGCCGGTGATCAGCGGGTCGCACCTGTTGGCGATGGTGACGATGGCGCCGCCGGAGCCGGCCGAGTTGTTGGCGAAGGTGTTGCCGCTGATCGTCGGATCGCCACGGATGCAATAGATGGCGCCGCCCCAGCCGTAATTGTCCACCATGTTTCCGGTAAAGGTGTTGCCGGATACCACGCCGGTCGACTTCATGAACATGATGCCGCCGCCCATATCGGCCGTATTGTCGGAGATCGTGTTTCCGACGATCGCGGGGGCGGCCCCGGCGAGCACGCAGATCCCGGCCCCGTACATGGGATTGTAGGGGTGCTGGTGATGATTGATGATGTTCCCGGTGATCAGTGGGCACGCGCCGTTGGAACAGTAGATGCCCCCGCCGCCATAGCCGGTCGAGGTGGCCTCGATCCGGGTCCCGCTGCCGTGAGTGATGGTAAACCCCCGAATCACCGCGGCGCGGCTTTCCCCGCTGACGAAGGAGACCACGCTCCCCGTCTCACTGCCGTCGATGATCGTCCCTTCCGGGCCGCCGCTGCTTTCCACCACCAGGTTCTTGCCGTGATAATCGATGTGCTCGAGGTAGGTGCCCGGGGCCACCAGCACCCTGTCGCCGTCCAGGGCCGCATCGATGGCCTGCTGGATCGTCGGGTAGTCATCGGGAACGTGAATAACGTCCGCCCGCAGTGTCGGGGCGGGGAAAAACACCAATAGAACGGCCAGCAGGAACCATGGGCGGGCGCAGCGGCAGGCAGCGTCGCGGGGCGGAAACCGGTATGTCGTCCATCGGATCATCTTGCCCATCCCGCCGCTGGCCCTGCCGGATTTAAGAGGTCTGGCAGGGCCGGGCTCGGCAGCAAACGTGTTTTCAACATATAGAAACCCCGGGGTTTCGTCAACCATGCGGAATCGCCGGGAACGAGGCCCCGGGGATCCACACGAGTCTCTGCCGATTGACTCCGCCCGGGGAACCAACTACCATTTTTATCTCCGGTAGATGGGGCGACGATGCCCTCTGCCGGGGATCGACCATCGGCAATCATGACCACCATGTCAGCGTACATACAGGGGGACAGCATGTCGGTTCTGCAAGGAAAGGTGTTGATAGCCCAGGGAGGCGGCCCCACCGCCGTGATCAACCAGAGTCTCGTCGGGGTGGTGCTGGAGTCGCGCAAGTTTTCCCAGGTCACGCGGGTCTACGGGGCGGTGCACGGGGTGGACGGGATCGTCAACGAGGATTTTCTCGACCTGACCCAGGAGACGAGCCACAACCTCGAGCGGGTGGCCGGTACGGCTTCGTCCGCCCTGCTCTCCACGCGGACCAAGCCCGACGAGAAGTTCTGCGCGCAGATGTTCAGCGTGATGAAGGCCCACGACGTGCGCTATTTCTTCTACATCGGCGGCAATGATTCCGCCGACACGGTGCGCATCGTCAACCAGCAGGCCGAGGCGGAGGGCTACGACCTGCGGGCGATCCACATCCCCAAGACCATCGACAACGACCTGGTGCTCAACGACCACACGCCCGGATACCCTTCGGCGGCCCGGTTCGTGGCCCAGGCCTTCATGGGCGCCAACCTGGACAACCGGTCGATCCCCGGGGTCTACATCGGCATCGTCATGGGCCGCCACGCCGGCTTCCTCACCGCGGCCTCGGTTCTGGGGCAGACCCACGAGGAGGACGGCCCGCACCTCGTCTACCTGCCCGAGCGGCCCTTCGACCCGAAGACGTTCGTGGCCGACGTGAAGAAGACCATTGACCGGCTGGGCCGCTGCGTTGTGGCGGCCAGTGAGGGCATCTGTGACGCCAAACACGTGCCCATCGCCCAGAAGCTGGTGAAGAACGTGGAGCGGGACGCGCACGGCAACGTGCAGCTTTCGGGCAGCGGCGCCCTCGGCGACATGCTCGCCGACCTGATCAAGAGCAAGCTGAAGATCAAGCGGGTGCGCGCCGACACCCTGGGCTACCTCCAGCGCTCCTTTGCCGGCGTGGTCTCCGACGTGGACCAGAACGAGGCGCGGGAAGTGGGCGAGCGGGCGGCCCAGCTGGCCATCTGGCACAACCTCGACGGCTCGGTGGTGATCAAGCGCACCGGTCGCTATTCGGTGAACTACCAGCTGGTCCCCCTGGAACGGGTGGCGGCCAAGACCCGCACCATGCCGGCCAGCTTCATCAACCGCCAGGGCAACGGGGTCACCGAGGCCTTCCGCACCTACCTGCGTCCGCTGCTCGGCTCCGGTTTCCCCGGCACCCAGCGGCTGCGGGCGCCGGTGGTGCCGAAGCTCTACCGCAAGTAGGCTGCTCCGCGAACACGATGCGGCGTCCCTCCCCGGGTCGCCGCATTGTGTTGTACAGGGCTTTGCGTGTATGATCTATAAAAATTGTATACCATTTCGCGGGTGTTGCGGTGCGCCGTGGTACCGCGCCAGAAGATCGAAAACGAGACGACAGACAAAGGATGGTCATGACACATCACCACGACTCGCGTTTTTTCGAGAGGCCGTTGTGCCTCGCGCTCACCGGGCTGGTTGCTTTCCTGCTGCTTGCCGGGGTTTCCTCCGCGCCGCTTCGGGCGGCCGTCGTTCCCGACGATTTCACCGACGCCCTGGTCGTCTCCGGATTCAGTCAGCCGGTGGGGTTCGCTTTCCTGCCCGACGGCCGGGCACTGGTCATCGAGCAGAACACCGCCAACATCCGCCTGGTGGTCGGCGGTGCCATCGGAACCGTGGATCCGCTGATCACCGTGCCGGGCGTAAACAGCTCGGGCAATGAGCGTGGGCTGCTGGGTATCGATGTGGATGCCGGCTGGCCGGCCCGACCGTATGTCTACATCTACTACAATCATTCGGGCAGCGCCACGAATTACATCTCGATGTATGAAGCGTCCGGGGACCTGGACGATCCGATGAGCAGCGATCTGCAGATAGTGCCCGCCAGCCTCTACCACCTGGTCACCGACATTCCGGACGGCAATTCGAACCACAACGGCGGCACGGTGCGCAGTGGGCCGGACGGTATGATCTATGTCAGCCTCGGTGACGACTACCAGGATTGTGCGGCGCAGCAGACCGGTGAATTGCTGGGCAAGGTGCTGCGCCTCGATCCGTCGAACATGCCCGGAACGGGGTCCGGGCCGCCACCCAAAGCCGATATTACACCTGCCGACAACCCCTTCGTCACCAGCCTCGATCCGGACGCGCGGCTGGTCTGGTGTTACGGGCTGCGCAATCCGTTCCGTTTCAGTGTCGATCCGCTCACCGGCGACCTCTTCATCGCCGACGTGGGCCTGGGCAGCTACGAGGAGATGAACCAGGCCAGCGGCGGCGAGAACTTCGGCTGGCCCTTCCGCGAGGGGCCGCTGGTCCGTACGCCCGGCGGTTGCAGCGAGCCCGGTGGGCCCGGCGGGTCGAGTTATGACGGGCCCATCGCCTGGTATGACCGCAGCGGGTTTACCGCCTCCATCGTCAGCGGTGGCCTCTACCGCCAGGCGGCGTGGCCGCTGGACGACAGCTTTCCCCCGGCTTACGAAGGAGACTGTTTCTATGTCGAGTATTACCAGGGCTGGATGCGGCGGCTCACCTGGGACGGCTCCCAGTGGGTCCAGGCGGCGCCGGTTCCCGGCCAGCCGAGTGCCGACAACTGGGCCGAGGGGTTGAGCTACGCCTCGGATTTCCTCGTGGGGCCTGACGGGGCCCTGTGGTACCTGCTGCAGTTCGGCTCGAGCGGCGGCGAACTGCGCCGCATCGCCTACACCGGCGCATCCGGCACGGTGGGTGCGCTGCTGGACTGTGCGCCCTCAAGCGGCACCGTGCCTTTCAACACGGTGATCTCGGCGAGCCTGGTCAACACCTACCAGGAGCAGCACCGGCGGGTCTCGGCACGGCTCCACGTCACCCTGGGCAACGGTTCTTCGTATCTCAACTGGCGGGCGGGCTACACGAATATCGCCGCCGGCGGCACGTCGGTTACCAGCTGGAACCAGACCATCCCGGCCCTGGCGGCCGTGCTGGGCACCAACAGTTTCCAGTTGCAGGCCGAGGACGTGAGCCCCTACCCCTACAACCAGCCGCCCTACCCGCCGGCGGGCGACACGGCTTCCGCCGCTTGCCAGGTCATGGCGGTCGCCCCCTGAACCGTGCCGCCTCGAGTTACAGGCCGCCCCGGCATCTCGCCGGGGCGGTCATTCGACGCCCTCACCGTTTTTGACAGTCCCTCCTAAAACCTCTACACTTTCCCCACGTCTCTTGGAAGGAATTCCAGTGTGAAACGCCGACGGACTATTCTCGTCCTCGCTGCGGTCGCGGCGGCCTGTTTCGTGATCAGCGCCCTGGTACCCCTGGGGTCGGCGTCCCTGCGCCTGGAGTTGAACGCCCGGTCGAGGGTCGACGGAGAACCCGGCGCCGTGCACTGGGCCCGCGGGTCGGGGCCCTTCGTGCCCCTGGATTCGCTGCCGCTGGAGCCGCTGACCACACGGTTCCATCTGCAGGCGCTCGACCTGCCGGCGGGTGGGCCGGACGGCCTCCGGCTGGTCATCGAACCGGCGGGGGAGGGGGCCGTCGTCTTTCTCAATGACCTGCGCCTCTCCTGTCGCAGCGGTTTGTTCAACCGGCTCTGGACCATTGATCCGGGCCGGTTGTCGTCCGGGGGCCTGACCGTCGAACCCGTGAAACAGGGCCTCTGGCGTATCTCCTCACCGGCCGGCGCTCCCCGGATCGAGATCGACCTCGATCGATTCCAGCCGGTCAGCTTTCTCCGCGCCGAGACAGCGGCCTGGTTCATTTTCTGGGGCGCGCTCCTGTTCATCACCATTGTGCTGCTCAGCGCGGCGGAACCGGTGCCGCCGGTGCGGTTGCTGATCTACGGTGCGGCGCTGCTCCTCGTCGGCGCCCAGGCCTGGGGGACGATGAAGCGGGTGCCCCCGGGCATCCCACCGGACGAACTGGCCCACGTTTCCTATGTCATCCATCTCGAGGAGCACGGCCGGTTCCTCCCTGATTATTCGCAGCGGTTTCTCTACTCGGGACAGGGGGCGCTGCTGGACCATCGCAACTACCTCGCGCACCCGCCGTTCTACTACAACCTGCTCAGGCCCTTTGTGCCGGAGGGGTCGCGGGCGATCGTCTCCCGCATCGGCGACCTCCGCCTGGTCAACCTGGCCCTCGGTCTCTGCGGGGTGGCCCTCTTCTTCTGGGTCGGCTGCCGTGAGCCGTTGCCCCTCTGGTTCCACCTCTACTATGCCGCGGCGCTCTCCTCGGTGCCCATGGTCTCCTACCTCTGCGGTTCGGTGAACAACGACAACCTGCTGCTCATCGCCGGCGGTCTGGCGGTCTGGGGCGGTGTGCTCTTCCTCGAGTCGGCCCCCCGTCCTGCGGGGCTGGTGCTGCTCGGAGCGGGGCTCTCGCTGGCCCTGCTGGTCAAGGCCACCGCCGGCCTGCAGCTGATTTTTTTTGCCGGGCTGGTCCAGGCCCTGCGGCTTCGTCGCGACCGGTCGTTCGAGGCGTTTCGCGGCTTTCAACTGCCGGCGTACGCCGTGATCTGTTTCGTGCCGCTGGCCTGGTATCTCTGGTCCTACGCCACGTACGGCACCTTTATCCCGCAGTTCGGCGAGACGTGGTACGACCTGCCGGGCGAGTCGGCGGTGCTGTCCTTTCCGCACTATCTCAGACGCTTCTTCCGGGTTCTCGCCCTCTCCTGGACCGGCATCCTCTCGCACCAGAGCCTGTTCCGGTCCTCACTGGCCGGCGCCCTGCCGCTGCTGCTCACGCTGGGCCTGGCCGCCTGGGCCTTCTTCCTGCGTGAAACGAAAGACGGCCGCCCCTTTTTCACCGTCCAGCGCCTGGGCCTCATCGGCCTGCTGCTGATGATGGGCTTCCATTTTGTCCGGGTGTACCGTTACCATCTGGTCAGCGGCTACCCCGGCGGGATGCAGGCGCGCTACTACCTGCCGCTGGCGCCCTGCCTGCTGATGCTCTCGTTCCGTCCCTTTGTCAACGGGCTGCACCGGCCGGCGGTGCGGGTGTGCCTGGCCGTGCTCATCGCCGCCCTGGCGGCCGGGAGTCTCTGGTTCTACTGGTTCCGCCTGCTGTGAACCGTTTTGCTTCGGGTGTCGACGATGAAAGTGATCATCCAGATCCCCTGCTTCGATGAAGAGCAGTCCCTGCCGCGCACCCTGGCCGACCTGCCGCAGGAGCTCCCGGGCATCGACGAGGTGGAGTGGCTGGTGGTGGACGACGGCAGCCGTGACCGCACCGCCGAAGTGGCCCGGGAGCACGGCGTGCACCACGTGGTGCGCCACCTGCGGCGGCAGGGGCTGGCCCAGGCCTTTCTCACCGGCATCAACGCCGCGGTGGCCCGGGGGGCGGACATCATCGTCAACACCGATGCCGACAACCAGTACGATGCGCGGGACATCCCCAAACTGGTGCAGCCGATCCTCGACGGGGACGCGCACATGGTGATCGGCGACCGGCCGATCCGCGAAATCCGGCACTTCTCGCCGGGCAAGAAACTGCTGCAGCGCCTGGGCAGCTGGGCCGTGCGCCGGGTGAGCAACACTGGTGTGCTCGACGCGCCCAGCGGCTTCCGGGCGATCAGCCGCCAGGCGGCGATGAAGCTCAATGTCTTCAACAAGTACACCTACACCCTGGAGACGATCATCCAGGCCGGCCAGAAGGGCATCCTTACCGTGTCGGTGCCGGTGCGGGTGACCGGTGACCAGCGTCCCTCGCGGCTGATGAAGAGCGCCTTCGGCTACGTCTACCGCTCGGCATCGATCATCGTCCGTGTCTTCGTCATCTACCGCCCCTTTCGCTTTTTCGTCTTTCTCGGTTCGATCCCCTTCACCCTCGGGCTCGCCCTGAGTCTGCGCTTCCTCTGGGCCTTCAGCGCCGGCCAGGGCACGGGCAAGGTGCAGTCGCTGATCCTCGCCTCCCTGCTCATGAGCAGCGGCTTCCTGCTCGGCATCGTCGGTCTGCTCGCCGACCTCATCTCGGTCAACCGCCAGCTGCTGGAGAAGCTCGACTGGCAGGTGCGCCAGCTGGGGGAGGGGCGGGACACGCCGGAAAAGTGAGCGGGGGCCTGCGTCACTCGGCTGCCGCGTCCCTCGCTTCCTGCAGGATGCGGACGATCCGCTCGGGGTAGTCGGGGGGGAAGGTCCAGTAGCGCAGGCCGTTTTCGCTGACCTTCTCCACCAGTCCCCGACGGTGCGGGGCGGCTGAGAAGAGGAACTGCACCAGCACGTCGCTGCTCAGCCAGGGGTGGCTGTACCAGAAGGAATGCGATCCGGCGGCGAGCCCCACCACGATTTCGCTGTCCACCATGAGCACCTCCAGACCGGCGCCGCGGCTCGCTTCCCGGGTCCACTGCAGCGCCTCCTCGTCGAGGTCGCCCTTGTCCGGCCGGCCGGCCCGGGAGGTACGGTGGAGCCGCTGGGCGTTGCGCAGCACCGAGTCGTTGGGATTGACCGAGAGGGTCACGCTGCGCGGCAGGTGGTGGTAGGCCCGCAGGTCCTCGATGAAACGGTCGGTGCCCACGTCCGGGGCGGCGTAATAGATCTCGCCGAGACGCAGCTCGTCCCGCCGGGCTTCCGGGTACTCTTTCCCCAGGCGGGCCAGCGCGGGGCTGACCACCATGGCGCCGGCGCTGTAGGCAAGGATGTTGATCTGCTCGGCGGTGGTCTGCCCGGCCAGCAGGGTGATCAGCCGGTGGAAGGCCTCCACCGACTGCCTTGCCTGCCGGACGTCCTTGCCATAGCGCAGCAGGTGCTCGCCGGTGGGCCAGAGAAAGGCCAGCACCAGCGAGTTCCGTCCGGTGAAATGGCGATACTGGGCCGCCTGGGAGGCCGCCCGGTAGACGTTGGCATTGGCCCCGTGGACGTAGACCATGATGTTCTTGTCCAGGCGGCCGGCCAGCGAACGGTTGATTTTTTCGGCCAGCGTTGCGGCCCGCGCCGGCAGCGGCTGCCCGTCGTCCTCGATGGGGATGGCCAGCAGTTCTTCCATCTCCTCCAGGGTCATCGTCGGCCGCGGGCTCTCCGCTCCCGAGGTGGACAGCTCGATGATCTCGTCCCAGCCCCCGCGCTCCTCGCCGATGTGGACCTGGGCCACGCCGATGCGCAGCATCTCACCCGGGCGCTTGCGGTACTCCCGTTTCCGTCCCTCGCCGGCGGGCTTCCGGTTGGTGGCGAAGAGGACCTTCACCCGGGTCGATTCTTCGAGATCCGGGTTGACGCGGAAGGGGTCGAGCTCACCGGTGCTCAGCACCACCGGAGTGGGCATGAGCTGGACCCGCGGCTGGCCCCCGATGCAGCCGGTGGCGAGGACCGAGATCATGATCACCGGGACGATGGTGCTGCGGCGGGCCATATTCCACATCAGCCTTCTCCATGTCGTGAAGCCCGGATCGCGGCGCCCAGCGAGACCAGCCGCTTGAGCGGCAGGGCGACCACGGCGGCGGGGTACTCATACCAGCGTACGCCCGCCGGGTGCCCGTGACGGAGCAGCCGTCCCCAGTCGAGCAGCGTTCGGGCCAGGGTGGCGACCACCACACCCGGCAGGCCGGCCCTGACCAGCCACCCGTGTTTCATGCCGCTCGCCTGCTGCCGCACCTGGACGAACCCCGCGCCGTAACGCCGGGCCCGGTCGAAAAAGGCCTTGCGGTGGGCCCGGGGGTGGTGGCGGACCACGATGCGCGGATCGTAGCAGAGGCCGATGCCGGCCTGCCGCAGGCGGCAGGCGAAGAGCACGTCGCCGCCGATGCGTGCCGTCTCGTCGAAGCGGAAGCGGTCGAACAGCGTTTTTCGCGCCCCCAGGTTGCAGGTGGGGATGTTGCTCACCGCTTTGGGCCTCGTGCCCTGGAACTCGCCGAAATCGGAGATGCCGATCATGCGGGCCCAGAAACCATCGGGGTGGAGAATGCGGCCCCCGATGACCGGGGTATCGAACTCGTCCAGGCCGGCCGCCAGGCTGTCCAGCCAGTGGGGAGGGGCGGTGCAGTCGGCGTCGATGAGGGCGATGATCTCACCGCTGGCCCGGTCGAGGCCGTGGTTCCGCGAGTTGTCCGCCCCGCTGTTCTTCTTGACCACCAGCAGGGCATCGGGATGGGCCTGCCGGACGGCCTCGGCCGTGCCGTCGGTGCTGCCGTCGTCCACCACGATGAGCTGTACCCGTTCCCGGGGCCAGTCCTGGGCCTCGAGAGAGGCCAGGCAGCGAAGCAGGTTCTCCCGATCGTTCCAGGTTACCACGATGACGGAGATGGTCTCGCTCATCGGTCACGCTCGTCCCAGGCGAGGATTTTATCGACGATGGTGTCCAGCGGGGCGGCGCGGCCCAGCGAGGGTTCCCGGCGGTACGAGGCCCAGTTGCCGACGAAATCATCGATGGCGTGTTCGTCGAACCGGGAGAGCAGGGCATTGGCGCCCAGCCCTTCCTCCCGCTCGGTCTTCATGCGCATCAGCAGGCAGGGCCTGCCGAGGTAGAAGCACTCTTCCTGGATGCTGCCGCCGTCGGTGACCACGAAGTCGGCGCCGTCGAGCAGGCCCACGAACTCGGCGTGGGGCAGCAGCGGCCGGAGCGTGATGCCGGGGTTGTCCGCCAGCCGCCGGTAGCCGCCGTTCTTTTTGAGCACCCGCTCGGTGGGGGGGTGGAGGACGAAGATCACCGGCCGCTCCTGTGCTGCGCGCTCCGCCAGGGAAACCACGGTGTCGAACCGGCCCGCGTTGTGCAGCGTCTCCACCCGGTGGATGGCGAAGAGGGCGTAGTCCGCTGGAGCCGGTGAGGCTGTCGCATCCTTCCCCCGGCTGTACTTCAGCGCTTCGATATTGGTGTTCACGCCGATGTCGTGTTTTTCGCCCTTGAGCTTCATCCGTTCCATGTTGGCCATGGCCATGGCCGAGGGGGCGAAGAGCAGGGCGGCCCGCTTCATGGCCACCACGCGCACCAGTTCCTCGGGGAAGGGATGCAAATAATTCCAGGAGCGGAGGCCCGCCTCGAGGTGGGCCAGGGGAAGGCCGGCCCGGCGGGCGAGGAAGACGGAGAGCAGGGTGGTGGGCGTGTCGCCGTGGATCACGCAGATGCCGCCCTCACCGCCGAAGACGTTGCGCATCATCTTCCCCGGCCGGAACAGGGCGGAGAGAAGCACCTTCGACATCCAGAGCGCGGCCCGGGGGACCGAGGCGATGTCCTTACCCGTGCGCAGCTGCACGTCCGGCTCTCGCAGGCCCAGCTCCCGCCGCAGCGACCGGGCCAGGGAGGCGTGCTGCCCGGAGTCGATCAGCCGGTAGCCGATGCCCCGTTCGTCGAAGAGCCGGATCAGGGGCGCTGTTTTGATGTACTGGGCCTTGGTCCCGATGAAAACGTGGATCATCTGGCGCAAAAACTCTGAAATGAACGATTTAAGGACTGTGGGGTGTGATAGTCTCAAAAACGTTCGACATTGTCAACGCCGCCTGGAGGGGCTACACTTGGTGAACGCTGGTCACGTGAACCGAAGTGCTGCACCTCTGGATCGTCACCATGAACAGAACCCACAGGCATCTGCTCACGTTGCTGCTTGCCCTGCCGCTGCTCGTCCTCGCCGGCCGACCGGCTGCCGCCGCCGACCTCTCGGTTCCCGGTATCGGGGAGGCCCGCCGCCACCTGGAGCGCGGCCGCTATGACGAGGCCGAGCGACTGGCCCGGCTGGGGCTCGCGGCCGCCGTGATCGAATACGGCGAGGTTTCGGTGGATGCCGCCGCCTGGATGCCGCTGCTGGTGGAGACCCTCTACCGCAAGGGCATGCTGGACGACGCGCTGGAGACGGCCGAACGAAACCTCGAGGTCCTCCGCGACCTGCACGGCAGCGAGCACCCGGACGTGGCCGAAGCGCTGAACAACGTGGCGGTGATCGTCCAGGAGCAGGGTGATTTTGCCGCGGCCCGCCCGTTGCTCGAGGAGAGCCTGGCCATGCGGGAACGGCTTCATCCCCCGGGACACGATGCCATCGCCGAAGCCTCGATCAACCTCGCCCGCCTGCTCCGTGACCAGGGTGACTTCGACGGCGCCCGTCCGCTGATGGAGCAGGGGCTGGAGATCCGGCGCGCCAATCTCGGGCCCGACCATCCGACGGTGGCGCGGGCGATGAACAATCTCGGCATGCTGCGGCAGATGCAGGGCGACCTGGCCGGCGCCCGCCGCTGCTACGACGAAGCACTGACCGTCCTGGAACACCGGCTCGGGCCCGGGCATCCCCTGGTGGCCTACACGCTGAACAACACCGCGGCCCTTTTTCTGCACCAGGGAAACAGCAAGGGCGCCCGCCCGCTGATGGAGCGGGCCAACGAGATCTGCGAGAAGACCATGGGCCCCGGTCACCCCTATGTGGCCCGCAGCCGGAACAACCTGGCACTGCTGCTGCTCGATCTCGGCGAGATCGGCCCGGCCCGGGAGCAGCTCGAACTGAGCCTCGAACTGACCCGCCAGGCCCGGGGACCGGACCATCCTGACCTGGCGGTGGTCTGCAACAGCCTGGCCATGGTGCTCGAGCGAAGCGGCGAATACGAGGCGGCGCGGCGGCACTGCCTGGAGAGCCGGAGGATCCAGGAGAACGCGCGGGGCGCCGATCACCCGATGGTGGCCCAGCCCCTGCGCAACCTGGCCATGCTTCACGCCATCGAGGGCGAGTTCGACGAGGCCGGCCGTCTGCTCGACCGCGGTCTGGAGATCCTCACCGGGTCACTGGGCCCCGACCACCCTGCCCGCCTGGAACTGCTGGTGGACCGCGCCCGGGTCTGGCACCTGGCCGGCCGGCCGGACCGGGCCTGGGACGTGTCGCTCGAAGCCGTCAATCGCTACCGGCGCCTCTGGGACACGCTGTTCGCCGTCTCCTCCGAACGGGACGTGCTTTCTTTCGGCCGCAAGATCAGGACCGCCGTGGACGTGTTGCTCACTTCGCTGCTGCTGCTCGAGGACCGGGAGGAGGCCACCGCCGCGGCGTTCACTGCCCTGGTGCCCCTGCGCACCACGGTGATGGACCACCTGGCCGAGCGGCGCCGCGCCGCGCTCGTTGCCGAGTCCGCCGAGGTGCGTGATGCCCGGGCGGCCTATGACCGGGCGCGGATGCGCCTGGCCAACGCCGTTTATGCCGAAGCCGAATCGGACCCCGAGCGCTACCGGCGTAACGTGGCGGACGCCACCCGGGAGAAGGATGTCTGCGAACGCCGGCTGGCCCGGCTCAGCGCCCGTTTCGGGGCCTTCCTCGATTATCGCCGGCATCGGGACCGCCTCACCTGGTCCGACCTGGCCTCGGCCCTGCCGCCTGAAACGGTGCTCGTCAGCTATAGCCGCTTCAACCGACTCCCCGATCCACTGCCGTCCGATACGGTCGTCGAGACCGGCGAAGGCCGCCGGAATCGTCTCGGAGATCCTGAAGTTCATGACCTGGCCTTCGTGCTTGCCGGGGACGGGGCGCCCAGGGTGGGCCTGGTCCCCATCGGCGCCGGTGCGGAAACAGACCGGCTGGTGGCCGCGTACCGCCGGGAGATCGAGGCGCCATTCCGCCGCCACGCCGCGCCGCGGGAGGACCGCTTCCGCGAAGCGTCGCTCGAACTGCAGCGCCGGATCTGGTCGCCGCTGGCGCCCCTGCTCGGGACGAAGCGCACGGCCCTCATCGTTCCCGACGGCCCGCTGCACCTCGTCTCCTTCGCCACCCTGGCCCTCGGGCCGGACCGCTACCTGGTGGAAGCGCTCGACACCCACCTGCTCTCCACGCCCCTCGACCTGGTGCGCGCCGGTCGAGACCCGGCGAGCGGTTCGGGTTTGCTGGCGCTCGCCGATCCGGCCTTTGGCCCGTCCGGGGGGCTGCCGCCGCTACCCGGTACGGCCCGGGAGGCCGCCGCCATCGAAGCGCTGTTCCAGGGGCATCGGCGGCAGGGGGACTGCCTGGTGCTCTTCGGCGGCAAGGCCAGCGAAGCGAACCTCCGCGCCAACGCCCCGGGACGCGAGCTGGTTCACCTGGCAACCCATGGTTTCTACCTCGATGGTGATGCTGCGGTGAGCGGCGCGCTGCCCAGCCGCATCGATCTCTTCGGCGGCGGCACCGTGCGGGAGAATCCACTGCTGCTCTCCGGGCTGATGCTGGCCGGCGCCACGGAGCCGAACTCGGCAACGCCGCGCGCGTCCGGTGACGGGCTGCTCACGGCCGAGGAGCTGGCCGTTCTCGACCTGCAGGGTACCGATTGGCTGGTGCTCAGCGGCTGCGGCACGGGGACGGGGGAGATCCGCTGGGGGGAAGGCGTGTTCGGCCTGCAGCGGGCTGCCCGCCTGGCCGGGGCGCGGGTCTGCGTGATGAGCCTCTGGCCGGTGCCCGATGACGCGGCACAGGCCTTCATGGCCGACCTCTACTCGCTGCGCTTCGAAGGGGCCTCGTCGATGGCCGCCATGGCCCGGGCCACCAGGCGAGCCCTCGAACGGGCGCGGCAGGGCGGCGGCCGCCACGGCGCACATCCCCGCGCCTGGGGCGCCTTCGTGGCCACCGGGGCCTGGGAGTGAGCGGCTACTGCTTGACCACGTCCTCGTAGAACACGTTGTTGGCCACCGAGACGATGCGGCCGTCGCAGTCGATCAGTGTCTGGGTCGTGCCGATGGCCTTCAGCGTCCCCTTCTCGCCGCGGACCTCCATCGGCTCGCCGGCGCGGAAGATCTTCCGCGCGTAGAAGCCGGCGATGATGTTCTGCGTCGTCTCCCGGGTGCCCAGGCCGAAGGAGAGGCCGAAGGCCAGGGCGCCCGCCGAAAGACAGCAGACGGTGACGATGCGGATGATATCGGTGTCGATCTTCAGCTGGCCCAGGGCCATGATCACCGAGACGAAAAAGATCAGCCCTGATACCACGTTGCCCAGCGCCGGACCGAAATCGAGGCCCGACCCCTCGGCCGAACGGGCGATGGCGCCCCCGGCGAACTGCCCCAACACGCTGCCGAGCAGGACGATGAGCACGGCGGCGAACATGCTCGGCACGTAGCCGAGGAAGGCGCCAAGGGCGTCGGACACCGCGGTGAGCCCCAGGGCGTCCGACATGGCCCGGGCGAAGAGGAAGAGCAGCAGAAAGTAGAAGATCCGGGGCAGCAGCTGGCTCAGCGGCCTGGTGATCCCGATCCGTTTCAGGCTCGACTCCAGGCCGAGCTTTTCCGGCAGGGCATCGATGCGCAGCCGCTTGAAGATCATCCGACAGACCCGCTCGATGACTTTCGCCACGAGGAGGGCGAGGACCAGGAGCACGATGCCGGAGATCACGGTGGGGGCGGCGGAGATGATCGATTCGATCATGTCCTGAAAGGCCTTGATCAGCTGGTCTTTGATGAGCAGGGTTTCATCCACTGTTCGGCCCTCCCTTTTTGGTGATCTTTCCGGTGAAGAAGTGGAAGAGGAGATCGAGGATCTCCATCAGCCAGAGAAACGGCATCTGAATCGAGGCCTGGGTCATCTCCGCGGCCAGCCGCCGCCGGCCGATCCCCCGGCGCACCCGGTCGGCGAACTCGGCGGAGGGAAATTCGCGCAGCTCGGCCAGCTCGGCCACCGGTTCGCCGCAGTCGATCTCCCCGTTCTCCGGGATTCCCTCCGGTCGTTCGTCCTCGTTCACGATAGCTTTGCGTCCTTTCCGTCCCCGCCGCTCCGTTCGCCGAAGCGCCGGCGGAATTCCTCGCGGCCCCGTTTGATCCGCATCTTCACCGCGGAGAGGCCGATGCCCAGCTGGTCGGCGATCTCCTGGTAGGAGAAGCCGTCCACGTCCCGGAGGACCAGCGGCACCCGCAGGGTGTCGGGGATGCCGTCGATGGCGGCGCTGATCCGCTCGCGGGTGGCCGCCTCCTCGAGACTCCGTTCACCGCCGCTCTCCACCGCCAGCTGCGGGGCGTTCTCCACGCCCGGTTCGTCCACGTCGACGAAGACCCTGTTCCTGCGCCTGGCGATGAAGTTCAGGCAGTGGTTGACCTTGATCTTCCGCAGCCAGGTCTTGAACGATGACCGGCCCTCGAAGCGCGGCAGGGCGAAGTAGGCCCGCACGAACACCTCCTGGGCCAGCTCCTCGGCGTCGGCCGGGGACCGGGTCAGGTAGCGGCAGTTGGCGAGGATGTTCGACTGGTGGCGCTCCACCAGCACCTCGAACGGCTCGGCAACCCCGCCCTCCACGCTGGTGGCTTCTCCCACCAGCTCTTCGTCACTCCTGCGGTCCGCCTCGGACACGCCCGCCTCCTCATCACTGTCGACAGGTGCCATTGTTGAAAGTCACAACGCTTCCGCCGGCGCTTCCACCCAGGCCGGCAGCTGGTCGGTGATCCGGCTGCCGCGGGCGGATTGGTGGCTGACCTCCCAGGAGGGCAGCCAGGCCAGGCCGAAGAGCACCACCTTGACATCGCTGCGCCGCGGCTTCACCGGGTGGAGGTCGTTGGCCTCGGCCACGTCGGCCCAGCGATCGGCGATCACCGCGGCCTCCTCCTCCATCTCCCGCCGCAGGTCTTCCATCTCCTGCTCGAGCCTGGCGATCTCGTCCTTCGACTCCTCGATGGAGGTCCTGGCGCTGGTGGTCATGCGCCGTTTGCGCGCCGCGGTGGAGAGCCCCCGCCGGGACCGTCTTTTGCCGAAGATGCCGAGCAGGCCGATCAGCGATTCGCCCGCGGAGATCAGCTCCTCGCGCTTCCTGGATTCGTAGGTGGCCGTGTCCCGCTCCAGCTCCTGCTCTTCGCGGGCCAGGCGGGTTTCCAGCTTGTCCATCCGGCGCTCGTACTTGCGGCGCATCTTGTCCACCTCGGCATCCCGCCGCTCGCGGGCTTCCTGGCGCACGCGGAGGCTGAACGCCTCGGCCGACTCCCCGGGCGTGCCGTAGAGCTTGAGCCCGGGGTTGTGGTGCAGCTCCAGCCGCTGGTCGTGGTAGAGCCCGTCGGCGAAATCCCGTCCCAGCGACTTCAACTCCCGGGCCGAGTTGAGCTGTTCGGGGACCGTGCCGAACCACGCCTCGTCCTGTGGCGTCCCCTCCACCAGGTCGTCGGCGCTCAGGGTCAGGGGCTCGGCCGCGGCCCAGTCGATCACCGGCCCCAGGTCGCGGGGGTGGACCAGCCGGCCCACGGCCCGTTTCTCGTTGACCCGTCTCCTGCTGTCCACGAACCCCACCCGGCCCAGCGCCAGCAGGGCCGGCTCGTAGACCAGCGCCGCTTCCGCGTCCAGCGCCTCGCGGCCCAGCTCGTGCTCCAGCAGATTCAGCGCTCGGTCACCGTCGAAGGCCGGGGGCAGGAAGAACTGCTCCACACCGGAGGCAAGCACCGGCGGCCCGGCGGTGTAACCGTCCGGCGTCTCGGGGGCGGTGGATGCTGCCGGGGCCTTCTTGCGTTGTGCCGTCGGCGCCGTCGGGGCGGCGGCCGGGGGCGCGGCGGGTGCATCATCGCCTTTCCGTTCCCGCAGCTGCCGGATCTGGTCCCCGGTGAGCGGCCCGCGCAGGTAGCTCATCGCCCAGCGGGTCTGGAAGACCACCGGGCCGTCCTCGTGGACGTTGTGCAGCAGGAAGATCCGCGACCCGAGGCTGGAGATCAGCCGGTCCGCCTCCCCCGGGTCGATGCCCTCGCCGCCCCCGGCGGCGGAGGACAGCCCGTCGAGCACCCGGGCCTTGTCCCGCTCGGTCTGCAGCTTGCCGATGAACCAGGTGCCGGTGTTGCCCAGCGCCTTGTAGTCGAGGTCCACCGGGTTCTGGGTCGTGAGCATCACGCCCAGGCCCTGGGCCCGGGCCTGCTTGAGCAGGGTGAGCAGGGGCCGCTTGGACGGCGGCTCGGCCACCGGCGGCAGGAAGCCGAAGATCTCGTCGAAGTAGAGCAGGGCCCGCAGGCTGGTGGTCCCCGGCTGGCGGCGCACCCAGCCCACGATCTGTTCGAGCAGCAGGGTGGTGAAGAACATCCGCTCCGCGTCGTTAAGGTGGGCGATATAGAAGATGCTGTGCCGCGGCCGGCCCTCGCCGGTCTGCAGCAGCCGGGCCACGTCCAGCGGTTCGCCGGTGAGCCAGGCCTCGAACCCCGGGGCGGCGAGGATGTTGTTCAGCGCCATGGCCAGGCCGAAGCGGTCCTTCTCGGGGAAGAAGGTGTCCACGTCGAAGACCCCCAGGCGCCGCACCGGCGGGGTCTGGATCGATGTGATCAGCCGGGGCAGGTCGAGGTCCTCGCCGCCTTTCCAGAAGTGCTCGAAGATGGTGGAGAGGAGGATGTGTTCCCGGCTGCGCAGCGGGTCGGCCTCGATGCCGGCCAGGCCGAGCAGGGCGCTCACCGTCCCGCGGATCTGCTCCCGGGCCGCCTCGGCGCCCCGCTCCCAGTCGATTTCCGGGGCCTCCAGCGAGGCGAGGATCGAGATCGGTGTCCCGGCGCTGGACCCGGGCGTGAAAATGCGGATGTCGGCGCTTTCCCGCAGCCGGCGGATGCGCTCCGGGCCCTGGCCCCACTCGGCCAGGCCCTTTTTCCAGGTCCCGGCGATGTGCCGCGCGTATTCCGGAACGCCCATTCCCTTGCGCCGGGCGTCGTCCACGTTGACCCAGGGCTCGAAGTCGCCGGGTTTCAGGTCGGGGAAGGCCAGCTCCAGGTTCGGCATGTCCCCCTTGGGATCGATGATGATCGCCGGTACTCCGTCCAGCGCCGCTTCCTCGAGCAGGTCGACGCAGAGGCCGGTCTTGCCCGAACCGGTCATGCCCACGCAGACGGCATGGGTGGTGAGGTCGCGGGCGTCGTAAACCAACGGCCGCTCGAGCAGGCGGCCCTGCTCGAGGTCGTACTCTCGGCCGAGATAGAACGCACCGAGTTTCTCCAGGGGGGTGACGCCGGTCGTCGTGCCGCTCATGATATCCTCCGAGGTCGGTATTCGCTCAAGCCAGTGTCAGCACTTCTGGCGACGGGTGGATAAAGGCCATTTAATCACAGCCGGCAGGTGAAAGAAAACGGGGCCGGACCGCCCTCCACGGCCCGACCCCGCCGAGCAACCGTACAGCGTGGCCGCTCACTCAGTCCATACCGAGGCCCTCCAGGCGTTTCGCCTGCCCGGGATGAGAGACAGCTGAACGCGGGAAAAGTCACGCGGGTAGCGGTGGGGGCCGGCGGCCTGCCGCCGTACAAGGGAAAGCCCCTGGCCGATCACGGCCAAGGGCTCTCAATCTAGAAGTTGTCGGCGATCCCGCGGAACTTCGCCTCGGTCATCAGGTACTCGGCCAGCTTCATCAGGTGGTTTTTCTCGGCCTTGATGATCGCGTTGAGCACCTGGTTCTCGCCCACCACGTCTTTCATCGACTGGTAGTACTGCAGGGTGGCCTTCTCCATCTCGAAGGCGCGGATCAGGGCGTCCTTCACGTCGGTCAGTTCCTCGGGCTTGCCGTAAAGGCCATCGTCGCCCATGAAGAACTGGGACATGGACATCACCTTGAGAATCTCCAGGTGCTCTTCCTTGCCCGAGACGTCGGGGTCCGGCTCGGTGCGCTCGAGCAGTTTGCGGAACTGGTGCTCGTGGATTTCCTCGTCCTTGGCCAGCAGTTCGAAGACCTCCCTCATCTCGGCATTGGTCTCGAACTTCTTCGCCATCTTCTTGTAGAACAGGCCGCCCAGCTCTTCGGTCTTCACCGCGAACTCGGTGGCTTTCCGGACCGTCCATTCCTCTGACATGACATCCTCCTGCTACGAGATGAATCGCTCCGGACTGGCCGGAGGTGACCGGTATCCCTGTTCGTGTCCGGCGCCCTTGCCGGAAAAAGCAGTATAGGAGAGGGGGCGCCGCTTTTCAAGACCGGCGGGCCGGTTCCACGCTGCAGTTTCCGGGTTGCCCGATAACCGTAAAAACCGTAATACTAACGGAGAACAGGCCACCTGGCGGCTGCGACCCCGGACGGCTGATACCTGGAAACCACGTATGAACATCCCGCTCCATCGCCTCGTCTGCACCCTGCTCGCGGGGCTGCTGCTCCTCTGCCCCGGGGTGTGCCCGGCCACGGAGAGGGCCGAACTGGAGCGCCGCCTGGCGGCGGCCGCCGGTGAGGAGCGGGTGGACCTGCTGAACGAGCTGGCGTACGACATCAAGGCGAACGAGCCACAGCAGTCGATCATCTACGCCGCCGAGGCGCTGGAGCTCTCCACGGACCTGGGATACGAGGAGGGCGAGGTCACGGCATTGAACAACCTGGGCATCGGCCACTACTTTCTCGCCGACTATGTCCGGGCCCTCGACTATTACATCGAAACCCTCGAGCTGGCCGAGCGGCTGGGCAATCTGGAGAAGAGCGCCGGTGCGCTGAACAACATCGGCATCATCTTCTTCCTTTGGGGCGAGTTCGACAGATCCCTCGAGTATTACTACCGGTCGCTGGCCATCCAGGAAACACTCGGTGACCGGCTGGGCATCGCCAGGGCCCACAACAACCTGGGCAACGTGTATGACGCCACCGAGCAGTACGAGGAGGCGCTGCGCTACTACGGCAAGGCGATGGAGCTCTACGACGCCCTCGGCGAGCGGTCGCTGATGTGCAGCACGCTGAACAATATCGGCCTGGTGCAGGTGGGGATGGCGCAGTATGGCGGGGCGCTGGCTTCCCTCACCAGGGCACTGGACATCGGCCGGGAACTGGGCGACACGGCTTCCATGGCCTACTCGCTGAACTACATGGGCCTGGTTCACGAGTCGCGGAAAGACTTTGCGGCGGCCCTGCAGAACTACCGGGAGGCCCTCGACCTCCGAATCTCCATCGGCGACCGCCAGGGCGAGGCCGATACCCGCAAGAACATCGGCAGCCTCCATGCCCAGACCGGCGACCTGGCGCGGGCCGTGACCTATCTCGACGAAGCCCTGGCCGTGGCCCGGGAGATCAACGTCAAGGAAATCATCCGTGACACGCACCTCGCCCTGTCCGAACTCCACGAGCAGGCCGGCCGGCACCAGCTGGCGCTGGAGCACTACCGGCAGTTCAAGGAGGTCAACGACGGCATTTTCAACGAGGCCAGCAGCCGCAAGATGGCCGAGTTGCAGACCCGCTTCGAAGTGGAGAAGAAAGACCAGGAGATCGAAAACCTCGAGCGGAAGCGAAAAACCCAGCGGGTGATCCGCAACATCATCCTCGTCACCCTCGGGCTGGCGATCATCATCCTCTTCCTGCTCTACCGGGGGTACCGGTTGAAGGTCCACGCCAACCGGGAGATCGAGCGGAAGAACCGGGCCCTGGAGCAGGCCCACGCCGAGCTGGAGGAGGCCGCGCGGAACGAGCTGGCCCACGTGGCCCGGGTGGCCACCATGGGTGAGCTTTCCGCCGCCTTTGTCCACGAACTGCGCCAGCCGCTCACCGCCATCCACCAGAACGCCCGGGCTTCCCAGCGCTTCCTCGAGGCCCAACCGCCGAACACCGGCGAGGTTGACGGCGCCCTGGCCGACATCGTCGAGTCCACCGGCCGGGCCGACGCGATCATCACCCGGCTGCGGGCGCTGATGCGCCGTGGGGAGATCAAGCACGAAGTGTTCGATCTCAACGAGGCGATCCGGGGCATCGAGCCCATCGCCCGTGCCGACACCAGGGAGCGGGGCGTGAACCTGGAACTGGTATTCGCACCCGATCTGCCGGTGATCGAGGGGGACCGCATCCAGCTGCAGCAGGTGGTGCTCAACCTGGTGCGCAACGGGGCGGCGGCCATGGAGAGCACCGCGGCCGGCGAGCCGCTGCTGCTGACCACCGCCGCCGTGGGCGACGATGATATCCTTGTCCAGGTCAGGGACGCCGGGCCGCCCATCGCGGACGAGGTGCTGGAGCAGATGTTCGACCCGTTCTACACCACCCGCGAGGAGGGTCTGGGCATGGGGCTGCCCATCTGCCGCACGATCATCAAGGCCCACGGCGGCAGGCTCTGGGCAGAACGGAATGCCGAACGGGGGCTGAACGTGCAGTTCACGCTGCCGCTGGGAGGGAAGGACGATGAGTGACCGAGAACCGGTGGTCTTCGTGGTGGACGATGACCCGGCGATCAGGGCATCCCTCGAGCGGCTCTTCAAGTCGGTGGGCATGGAGGTGCAGAACTTCGAGTCGGCCCGTGAATTCATCGATTTCCAGGTGCCCGACCGGCCCTGCTGCCTCGTGCTCGACGTGCGCATGCCGCGGATGAGTGGTCTCGACCTGCAGCGGGAGCTGTCGGCCCGAGATGCGCACCTGCCGATCATCTTCATCACCGCCCACGGTGACGTGCCCATGGCCGTGGATGCGATGAAGGTCGGTGCCGTCGACTTTCTGCAGAAACCGTTCAGCGACCAGCAGCTGCTCGATGCGGTCCAGAAAGCCATCGAACTGGACCGTGCGGCCCGAGCCGAACGCGAAGAGCGGGCCACCGTCCAGCAGCGCGTGGACCGGCTCACGCCCCGTGAGCGCGAGGTCTTCGAACTGGTGGTCAGCGGCATGCTCAACAAGCAGATCGCCTACGACCTGGGCACCAGCGAAAAGACGATCAAGGTGCACCGGGGCCGGGTGATGGAGAAGATGGAGGCCGACTCCCTGGCCGAGCTGGTCACGTTGGCCGCAACCGTCGGCATTACCGGAAAGAGCAGTTAGAACGAGATCGAGCAGGCACACCGCCGCATTCGTCACCGCCTCGACAGATCATCCCTAAATAACTTGAACTAAACGTGTTGTCGAATCGCCTCGGGGCTCGCTCCGCATGGTGCCGGGTGCCCTTCGGACCATCGGTATTGGACCAAGGTCCAATTGTGATCGGTGTGTCAGGAACCGTATGATTTCCCCGTCACGTGATGAGGACGCCTTTCAAACCGGCCCCGAGCACCACCGGGCCATTTTCGGAAACGAATGAAGGAGGAGAGAGTGATGAAACGGACATTGACCATGTGCGCCATGGTGACCATGCTGGCCCTG
>Ga0180429_10000185_pt1 | contig 57232 bp, 41 predicted proteins | sample SS_ome_FD_132428 | JGI IMG/M metagenome (GOLD analysis project Ga0180429, IMG submission 132428) | Hypersaline lake sediment archaeal communities from the Salton Sea, California, USA - SS_1_S_1 metaG | ecosystem: Environmental > Aquatic > Non-marine Saline and Alkaline > Hypersaline > Sediment ... | reverse complement strand
GCGCCTCGTCGGCGAGCACGGCCGTCTGGACCGGGGTCAGGGCGTCGAAGCCGCGCTGCTCGAGCGCGCCGGCGAGCGCGGGGTGGACGCCGGCGAAGGGTCCGGCGTCGACGACCGGGCCGGTCTCGAAGGGCGGCTCGGTCTCCACCGACGGATCGCTCTCGGCGGACGGATCGTTCTCGAGGCTCGCATCGGTCTCGACCGGTGCGTCGGTCTCGACGGGCGCGTCGGTCGCCGCGAACGAATCGCTGGACGCCGACCGTTCGGCGTCGACCGCATCGGCCTCGTCGAGCCGCTCGCGTTCGTCGATCGGCTCGTTCTCGTCGGACGGCTCGTGCTCGGCCGAGGGGGCCGCGTCGCGCGCGTCCGTCGCCGGTGCGTCGAGCGACGCCGCGACGGACTCTTCGACGGAGGACTCCACGGGCTCCTCGATGGGCTCCTCGTCGGGCGCCTCCTCGGAGGCCGCGTCGACGCGGGCGTCGAACTGGTTCGCGGTGGGCGTCGCCGCTGCGAGGCGGGTCGACACGGAAGGGCTCTGCTCGCCGCTCGGCGAGTCGCTGTGCTGGGTCATCGGACGGGTCTCCACACTCGGCGCTCGTGTGCGCCGGTAACGGGGGGCCGTGGTCGGTGCCGCGGCCCTCGAACGAATGCGGAGATCCTTCAGCGCCCGTCCCGACGCGGGCGCCGCTGGGCGCTCGATCGTCGGTCCGGAGTTCAACACCCTCCGCGCGAACCAGGCACCGTACCACGGCCGGCGCGCTCCGTCGGCGACCAGCTCGCGTTTCCTGCCTCGTCCACCGCCCCGCCCGGCGGCGGGACGCCCCCGTCGACGGCCACCCCACCGCCGCTATCCTGCGGGCCATGAAGATCTCCGGCTTCTCGTTCCTGCGCAACGGAGCCAAGTTGCACTACCCAATCGTCGAGTCGATCCGCTCCGCGCTGCCGCTCGTGGACGAGTTCGTGATCGCGATGGGCGACTCGGACCCCGACGACGACACGCGCGAACGGATCGAAGCCATCGGGTCCGACAAGGTCGTGCTCTTCGACACGGTCTGGGACCTCGAGAAGTACCCGCGCGGCATGGAGCACGCGCACCAGACGGATCTCGCGAAGGAGCGCTGCACCGGCGACTGGCTCATCTACCTGCAGGGCGACGAGGTGCTGCACGAGGACGACCTGCCGGTGATCCGACGCTCGTGCGAGCGCTGGCTCGACGACACCCGGGTCGACGGGATGCTGTTCGACTACCTGCACTTCTGGGGCGACTACGACCACGTGCACGACAGCCACGGCTGGTACAAGAACGAGGTGCGGATCGTGCGCAACGATCCCGACATCCACAGCTTCCGCTCGGCGCAGAGCTTCCGCCGCATCCCGAACTTCGACGGCGTGTCGTACCGCGAGAAGGAGGGCACCGAGAAGCTGACCGTGGTCGAGTCGGGCGCGCGGATCTTCCACTACGGCTGGGTGCGGCCGCCGCGCGCGATGCAGAGGAAGCGCGTGTACTTCGAGAACAACCACGGCGGCGCGGCCGCAGCCCAGCGCGTCGAGAAGGAGGCGGAGGTCTTCGACTACGGCCCGCTCGCTCAGGTCCCCCGCTACCGCGGCACGCACCCCGCCGTCATGCGCGACGCGATCGCGGCGCTCGACTGGCGGGCGGACCTGTACGAGGAGCCGCGCGCCGGGGTGGCGCCGCCCCAGCATCGCCACCGCCGACCCAAGTACCGCTTCCTGTCGTTCCTCGAGAACACGTTCTTCGGCGGGCGGCACCTGTTCGCGTCGCGCAACTACCGGATGCTGCCGGGCCAGCGCCTGCCGCGCGGCCATCGCGCGCCCGAGCCGCGCACCGTGCCGCAGGCCTGACGCGGCGGTCGCGCGGTCGCCGAGACGCACGGCGCGCCGTGCGTCACGGTGCGCCGCGAGTCACGGCGCGCCGAATCTCACAGGACGCGGACCTTCACAGGACGCCGACCCTCAGAGGACGTACTTCACGGCGGGCTCCGCCGCGAGTCGCTCCCACAGCCCGCGTCGCTCCTCGTCGCTCGTCACCTCGACCTCCAGCACCATCGACAGGTAGGTCCCCTTCGCACTGCGCTTGGAGACGGCCGGCTCGGGCCCGCGGCCCACGACCGCGACCACGGCGGCTCGCAGCGCCTCCTCGTCCGTTCCGAACAGCGTGAATTGCCAGCGACAGGGGTAGTCGAGCTCGAGATCGTTCACGTCCACGCCACGATCCTACGCGATCGCCACCGCCTCCCGACCGGCCCTCCCACAGGCCGACCCAGCGGCCGACCCACCGCCGCTCGCGCCCCATGACCGCACCCCACCGACGCGTCCTCGTGCTGTTCGCGCACCCCGCCTTCGGACGCAGCCGCCTGAACCGCGCGCTGCTCACGGCGGCGCGCGACCTCGCGCACCCGCCGACGATCCACGACCTGTACGAGAGCTACCCCGACGTCGACGTGGACGTGGTGCGCGAGCAGGAGTTGCTGACCGAACACGACGTGATCGTCTGCCAGCACCCGCTGTTCTGGTACTCGACGCCCGCGCTCGTGAAGCAGTGGTTCGACCTGGTGCTCGAGCACGGGTGGGCGTACGGCAGCTCGGGCCACGCCCTGCGCGGCAAGACCTAGGTCCAGGCGGTGACCACGGGCGCGCCGCAGCGCGCGTACGGACCCGACGGCGCGAACGGCCACTCGGTCCGCGCGTTCCTCGCGCCGGTCGAGCGCACCGTCGCGCTGTGCGGCATGCACTTCCTGCCGCCCTTCTGCGTGCACGGCGCGCTGGGCATCTCGGACGCCGAGATCGAGCGCGGTGCGCGCGACTACGCGGCGGTGCTCGAAGGGCTGCGCGCGGGCGTCTTCGACCACCGCGCGCTCGCGAACGCGCCGCGCCTCGAGGCTCCGGTCGGCGACCGCGCGGAGGGGACGGTCTGATGCACGCGGAAGAGTTCTTCACGGCTGCGCTGATCTACCTCGCGACCGCGGTCGTCGCGGTGCCGCTGGCCGGGCGCCTCGGGCTGGGCTCCGTGCTCGGCTACCTGGTCGGCGGCGTGCTCATCGGGCCGTTCGTGCTCGACCTCGTCGGCGACGACGGTCAGGACGTGCTGCACTTCGCCGAGTTCGGCGTCGTGCTCATGCTGTTCGTCATCGGGCTCGAGCTGCGGCCCGCACGCGTGTGGCGCATGCGCGGACCGATCCTCGGGCTCGGTGGCCTGCAGGTCGCGCTCACGACCGGCGCGCTCACCGGGCTCGGGGTCGCGTTCGGGCTCGAGTGGCAGCCGGCGCTCGCGATCGGCCTCGCGCTGTCCCTGTCGTCGACCGCGATCGTGCTGCAGACGCTCGAGGAGAAGGGGCTGATGGGCACCGCCGGCGGGCAGAGCGCGTTCGCGGTGCTGCTCTTCCAGGACATCGCCGTGATCCCGATGCTGGCGGCGATCCCGCTGCTCGCCACGCAGGGCTCGGCCGTGGGCTCCGGGCAGGGCTCCGGCCACGCGGCCGGCGACGACGCGCACCACGCGACCACCTGGGTCGAAGGGCTCGCGGCCTGGGAGCAGACGGCGGCGGTGCTCGGCGCGGTCGCGGCGATCGTGCTCGTCGGCCGCTACGGACTGCGGCCGGTGTTCCGCGCGCTCGCGTCGAGCGGTTTGCGCGAGGTGTTCACCGCGGGCGCGCTCCTGCTCGTGATCGGCATCGCACTGTTGATGACGAAGGTGGGCCTGAGCCCGGCGCTCGGCACCTTCGTCGCCGGCGTCGTGCTGGCCAGTTCGGAGTACCGCCACGAGCTCGAGAGCAACATCGCGCCGTTCAAGGGGCTCCTGCTCGGGCTGTTCCTCATCGCCGTGGGGACCTCGATCGACTTCGACCTCATCGGCTCGGAGGTGGGCACGATCCTCGGCCTCGTCGTGCTGCTGATCGTCGTCAAGCTCGCGATCCTGCACCCGCTCGCGCGGCTCTTCCGAATGGGGCTCGACCAGAACCTGCTGTTCTCGTTCGGTCTCGCGCAGGGCGGCGAGTTCGCCTTCGTGCTCCTGTCGTTCGCGCTGACGAGCGGAGTCGTCGACGCCGCCCTGACCGGACGGCTCGTCGCGGTCGTCGCGTTGACGATGGCGTTGACGCCGCTCCTGATGCTGTTCAACGAGCGCGTGCTCGTGCCGCGCACCGGCACGCGCGAGCGCGGGGAAGAGCGGGCGCCCGACGTGGAGGACCAGGACCGGCGCGCGATCATCTGCGGGTTCGGCCGCTTCGGCGAGATCGTCGGGCGTCGGTTGAACGCCTCGGGCATCCAGGCGACGGTGCTCGACGCGAACTCCGACCAGGTCGATGCGCTGCGCAAGCTCGGCTCCGAGGTCTTCTACGGCGACGGGACGCGCGTCGACCTGCTCGAGGCGGCCGGCGCCGCCGACGCGGAGCTGTTGGTGGTCGCGGTCGACGACCCCGTCGAGGCGACCCGGATCGTCGAAGCGGTCCGCCGCCACTTCCCCCACCTGGCGATCCTGTCGCGCGCGAAGGGCCGCGTGGACGCGCAGGAGCTGCTGGAGCACGGCGTGGTCGGGGTCTATCGCGAGACCCTCGACTCGGCGCGCGCGCTCGGCGTGCACGCCCTGCGCGCGCTCGGCGTCCCCGGCTATCGAGCGCACCGCTCCGCGCAGGCCTTCCGCCGACACGAAGAACGCACGGTCCGCGAGCTGGCGGAGCACCGCGAGTCGAAGAGCATCTTCGCCCTGGCCCGCGCGCGCATCGCGCGGATGGAGGCCGTGATGCAGCGCGATCGCGAACGCGACGCGGCGGCGCACGACGCGGGCTGGGAGGTCGAGTCGCTGGCCCGGGACCCCGACCTCGCGGACGGTGGCCCGCCGAGCGAGATCGCGGCGCGCGAGGAATGATGGAGGGCGCGCGCCGCGTGCACGACCGGCGCGCACCCCCGATGGCCGACACCGAAGAGCACCGAGGTCCCTCGACGCGGCCGGCGCCGACCGCCGCGCCCGCTGCTGCGCGCTCCGCTGCACCCGCGGCGTCGGCGACTTTGGCGGTGGGCGCGAGCCTGGACGCCTGGTCCCCCGCCGAGATCGCCGCGCGGATCGAGACCGTCGGCGTGACCAAGGCCAGGGCCGACCTGGTCGGCCTGCTCCTCCTGTCGGGTCTGGCGGGCGCCTTCATCGCGCTCGGCGGGCTCTTCTACGCCGTCGTCGTGACCGGCTCCGAGCTGGGCCTGGGACCGACGCGCCTGTTGGGCGGCGCGGCCTTCTCGCTCGGCCTCGTCCTCGTCGTCGTCGCGGGCGCCGAGCTGTTCACCGGCAACAACCTCGTCGCCATGGCCTGGGCGTCGCGCCGCATCACCGGACGCGAGCTCCTGCGCAACTGGGTCGTCGTCTACGCGGGCAACGTGGTCGGCGCGCTCGGCACCGTCGGCCTCGTCCTCCTCGCGGGCACGCACGACCTCGGTGGCGGTGCGGTCGAAGCGACGCTCGTCGGCGTCGCGGCGTCGAAGGCGCAGCTCCCGCTCGCGACCGCATTGGCCCGCGGCGTGCTGTGCAACGCGCTGGTGTGCCTCGCGGTCTGGCTCGCGTTCGGCGGGCGCACGGTCACCGACAAGGTGCTGGCCATCGTGCTGCCCATCACGGCCTTCGTCGCGATGGGCTTCGAGCACTCGATCGCGAACTGGTTCTTCCTCCCGCTGGGCCTCCTGCTCGCCCCCGAGATCGGCGCCCTTCCGTGCCTCGCGAACCTCGCGGTGGTCACCGTCGGCAACGTGATCGGTGGCACGCTGCTCGTCGCGGGTGTCTACTGGACGGCCTACCTGCGCCCCTCGCGCCGCTGACCCATGCGCCAACGCCCGTTCCGCCCCGGCTTCGACCACTCCGTCGATGCACCTCCCGGTGCCGTTCGCGACTGCATCGTCGCGCGCCTCGAGAGCGGCGGCGCCTTCTCGGGCAAGGCGCTCGAGCGCCACCTGCAGTTGACCGTGCTCCCGACCGAGCGGCACCTGTGGTCGCCGCACCTGCACCTCGAGATCGTCGCGCACACGAGCGAGGAGTCGAGCGCCGATCCCCAGCGGGCCTACGTGCGCGGCTTCTTCACGCCGCACCCGAGCCTGTGGACGGCGTTCATCTTCACCTACCTCGCGCTCGCGACGATCGCGGTCTTCTCGGGAATGTGGGCGTTCGTCGAGATGCTGCTCGACGGGCCGCCGCAAGCCCTGTGGATCACCATCGCCGCCACGCTCATGGCCGGCGTCCTGCGCATGGTGTCGAGCACGGGTCAGAAGCTCGCCGCCGAGCAGATGGAGGCCCTGCACGCCGAGATCGAGGGCTGCCTGCGCGGCGCCGGCGCCATGCGCTCGGACGCGGTACACGCGGACGCTGCGCCCACCGGCGCCTGATGCGCGCGACCGAGCGGACGCGCGCTCAGGTCCGGGGGTAGCCCAGCGACGCGAGCGCGTCGCGCATCTCGTCGAGCACGCTCGCGTCCTCGATCGTCGGCGGCGTCGTGAACGGCGCGCCGTCGGCCATCCTACGGAGCACGCCGCGCAGCACCTTGCCCGAGCGTGTCTTCGGGAGACGCTCGACCACCACCGCCAGCTTGAACGCCGCGACGGGCCCGATCCGCGCGCGCATCGCCGCGACCGCTTCCTCGACGACGACCGCGTGCGGCGTCGTGACTCCGAGCTCGAGCACGAGGAAGCCGAGCGGCACCTGGCCCTTCACCGCGTCCGCGACGCCGACGACCGCGGCCTCGCAGACGGCGGGGTGCTCGTCGAGGACCTCCTCCATCGCTCCCGTCGACAGACGATGGCCGGCGACGTTGATGATGTCGTCGAGGCGCGACATGACGAACACGCAGCCGTCCTCGTCCACGAAGCCCGCGTCGTCGGTGCGGTAGTGGCCGGGGAACGCTGAGAGGTAGCGCTCGAAGAAGCGCTCCTCGGCGCCCCACAGGGTCGGCAGCGAGCCGGGCGGCAGCGGCAGGCGACAGACGATCTCACCGCTCGTGCCCGCGGGGACCTCGGCACCCGCCTCGTCGAGCACGACGAGGTCCCAACCGGGCACCGGCCGCCCCGCCGAACCGACGGGCGGCAGCTCGTCGCCCAGCCCCAGGCAGGTCGCCGCCACCGGCCAGCCGGTCTCGGTCTGCCACCAGTGGTCGACGACCGGACGCCCGAGCCGCTCGCGCGCCCAGGTGAGCGTGTCGGGATCGCAGCGTTCGCCGGCGAGGAACAGCGCGCGCAGGCGCGAGAGGTCGTAGCGCCCGAGGTGCTCGCCGGCGTGGTCGTGCTGCTTGATGACGCGGAACGCGGTGGGCGCGGTGAACAGCGCGACCACGCCGTGGTCGGCGGCGACGCGCCAGAACGCTCCGGCATCGGGTGTCCCGACGGGCTTGCCCTCGTAGAGCACCGTCGTGCAGCCGTGGAGCAACGGCCCGTACACGATGTAGGAGTGGCCCACGACCCAACCGATGTCGGAGGCGGCCCAGAATGTCTCGCCCGGCTCGACGCCGTACACGTGCCGCATCGACCAGGTGAGCGCGACCGCGTGTCCGCCGTTGTCGCGCACGATGCCCTTGGGCTGCCCCGTCGTGCCCGAGGTGTAGAGCACGTACAGCGGATCGGTCGCGGCGACGGGCACGCAGTCGACCGGGCGCGCCCGAGCCATCTCGGCGTGCCAGTCGTGGTCGCGACCGGCGACGAGCGTGGCGCGCACCTGCTCGCGCTGCAGGACGATGCAGGCGGGCGGCGCGTGCTCGGCGAGCGCGAGGGCTTCGTCGAGCAACGGCTTGTACGCGATCACGCGCGCGCCCTCGATACCGCAGGAAGCGCTGACGATCGCCGCGGGCCGCGCGTCGTCGATGCGGCTCGCGAGCTCCTTCGCCGCGAAGCCGCCGAAGACGACCGAGTGTACGGCGCCGATCCGCGCGCAGGCGAGCATCGCGACGACGGCCTCGGGGACCATCGGCATGTAGAGCACGACGCGATCCCCGCGTCCGACGCCGTGCGAGGAGAGGACGCCGGCGAAGCGGGCGGTCTCGTCGCGCAGCTCCCGGTAGGTGAAGCGCTCGACCGTGTCCGTGACCGGGCTGTCGTACACGAGTGCGACCTGGTCACCGCGCCCGCCGTCCGCGTGTCGGTCCAGCGCGTTGTGACAGGTGTTGAGCACGCCGCCGGTGAACCAGCGGTAGAAGGGCGCGCGCGTGTCGTCGAGGACCACGCGCGGCGGTTCGATCCAGTCGAGCGCCTGCGCCGCGGCGCCCCAGAACGCATCGGGGTCGGACAGCGAACGCGCGTATGCCTGTGTGTAGCGTCGGTCCGTCTCGCCGCTCGTCCCTCGGTCGCGATTCGTCATGGCGAGAACGCTACGCCCAGTCTCCCGCGCGCGTCGAGTCCCCGCTCGGGCGCGAGCACACGAGATCGTGCGACGGTGCACGCGCGGTACCCTCGCCGCATGAGTTCGACGACCGAGGGCGCGATCGCGCGCCGCGTCGCCCGCATCCGCGCGGGCGAGGACCCCCACCTGCTCGCCGAGCTGCCGTCCGGCTACGCCATCCTCGGCAAGTACCAACCGCCCCAGGTGCGCGGCGCGTGCATGCTCCTGCCCCGGCGCGTGGTCCCGTCGCCGAACGACCTGGACCTGGCCGAGCGCGCGGCGTTCTTCGCCGACCTGGTGCTGGTCGGCGACGCGATCCTCGCGGCCACGGGCGCGGAGCGCATCAACTACCTCGTGCTCTGCAACCAGGTGCCCGAGTTGCACGGGCACGCGATCCCGCGGTTCGTGCACGAGGACCCGGCCGCGCGCCTGCTCGGGCCGTTCGAGGCCTACGACTTCGGCGGCGCGCCGCTGGCCGACGCCGCCGGGCCCGACCTCGAGCTGTTCGCCGCCCTGCGCCGGGAGCTGCTCGCGCGCGCCTAGGAGAGTCGAGCAGCGGGCTCCTCCGTAGAATGTGGGCGATCGGCGTGCCGCACGGGCACGACCGCGACCGCCCCCCTTCGATCCGCTCTCCCGAGGACCCGCTGCGATGAAGGCCCACCTTCTCCTCCCGCTCCTCTCCACCGTCCTGCTCGCGTCCTGCCAATCGATGTCCGAAGGCGTCGTCGGCCTCGAGGCCCGCGCGATCGTCCTCGACGACACGAGCGTCGACGACTTCGGCTCCGCGCCGAGCTTCGACGAGGAGGACCTGGACGTGTCCGCCTACGGCGTCCAGGCCTCGCTCGCCACGCCGATCGTCGACCTGCTCGGTTCGGTCGACGTCCGCGAGTACGAGTCCGAGGACACGCCCGAGGCCAACCTCGGCGTGCGCCGTCGGCTCCTCGAACTCGGTCCGTTCCATCCGTTCGTCGAGGCGAACCTGCGCTACGGCTTCGACCTCGACACCGGCGCCACGTCGGACGGCTACTTCGGGTGGAACGCCGGCGCCGGAGTGCTCGTGGACCTGTCCGACCACGTCTTTCTCAACGTGCGCCTCATGTACGAGACGGCCGAACTCGAGGTGCTGGGTGACGAGGTCACCGCCGACGGCGTGATCGCGACGGTCGGTCTCGGCATCCACCTGTGATGCCAGGGGCATGCGCCGCCGCGCGGGCGCTCGGCGAGAGCGGCGTCCGCGCGGCGCCGGACGCCCCGTGGCGGCGATGCGCACCGTGCGTAAGCCGGGGGTGATCAGCGCTCGTGCGCGCGGTGCCCTCGGCCCGCGCCGCCAGGATCACTCGACGAGCCCTTCCTCGAGCACGAGGCGGATGAGCTCGTTCGTGCTGGTGAGGCCGAGCTTCTTCATGATCCGCGCGCGGTAGGTCGACGCGGTGCTGACCGTCACGTTGAGCTCGAGCGCCGCGCGCTTGATGCCCATGCCGGTGCCGAGCAGTCGCAGGAGTTCGAACTCGCGCGCCGAGAGGGCCGCGAGCCCCTCGCGCGCGCCCTTCGGTCGACGCAGGTCGTCGAGCACCTGGGTCGCGAGCGACGGCGTGATGTAGATACCGCCCTCCTTCACCGCGTGGATCGCGTCGCGCAGCTCGTCGAGCGCGGACGACTTCACCAGGAAACCTTGGGCGCCGGCCTGCAGCACGCGCACCGCGTACTGGCGCGTCTCGTGCACCGTGAGCACGAGCACGCGCACGCCGCTGTCGCGTCGCCCGAGCTCTTCGAGCACCTGCAGCGCGGTCCCGTCGGGGAGGTTGTAGTCGAGGACGAGGACCTCGGGCTCGAGCTCGACCGCGATGCGCACGGCGTCGGCGCGGCTCCCACCGAGCGCCACGACCTCTATGGTCGGATCGTCCGACAGCACCGACGAGAGCGCCTGACGGACCATCGCGTGATCGTCGACGAGTGCGACGCCGATCGAGTTGTCGGAGCTCGTGTTCATGGTGTTCGTCCTCGTGCACCTTCGGCGCCGGGGGCGTCCAGGGGCACCGTCGCTTCGATCGTGGTGCCGCGCCCGGGAACGCTGTCGATCCGCAGGCGGCCGCCGAGCAGGTCGATCCGCTCGTGCATGCCCAAGAGCCCCAGGCCCTCGTTCGGCCGGGTCGGGTCGAAGCCGCGGCCCTCGTCCTCGACCGCGAGGACCGCCAGGTCCCCGTCGCGCCGCAGGGACACGCGGACGGCGGTCGCACCGGCGTGCTTGAGCGCGTTCGAGACGCCCTCCTGGACGACGCGGAAGAGGTGGACGCCGACGGCCGAGGAGAGCTCGTCGTCCCCGACCTCGACGTCCATCCGTACACGGACACCGGTGCGCTCCTCGACCTCGCCGATCAGCTGGCGCAGCGCGGCCTCGAACCCCAGGTCCTCGAGCGGACTCGAGCGCAGGCTCGCGGCGATGCGGCGGACCGACGTCAGCAGCTTCGTCGAGCCGTCGCGCGCGCGCTGGATCGCCTCGTCCTTCGCCGCGTCGTCCTCGAGGCGTAGCGCGCGACCCAGGTCGATCGACATCGCGGTCGCGAGCTGACCCAGGTCGTCGTGCAGATCGCGCGACAGGCGGTGGCGCTCCTCCTCCTGCACCTCGAGCAGGCGCTTCGACAACCGGCTCAGCTGGCGCTCCGACTCGACGAGTCGTCGTTCGTGTCCGCGGCGGACCGCCGCCACGAAGGCCAGGCGCCACGCCGTCGCGACCAGGAGGAGCGCGACGATCGCGCCGGCCCAGCCCATCCGCACGAGCTTTCCGTACGACTCGGCGTGCAGCACGTCGAACGGGATCGCGACCAGGGTGCGCAGGTCCAGATCGATACGATCGCCCGCGCGCACCAGGTCCGCCTTCGGCGCGAGGCGTCGGAAGGTGTAGAGGGAGCGCTCGGCCTCGAAGGTCCCTTCCTCGGCCGCTCCCATGCGCTGCCACGCGCCGGGGTGCGTGCGCGCGAAGGTCGGCGGCTCGTCGAAGAGGAAGCCCCAGGAGGGCAGCTCGTCGGGCGCTTCGAGGAAGTAGCCGGCGTCGTCGACGAGGGCGCTCCAGCCCGGCGCGGACGCGGAGGTGCGCCTCAGCTGGTCGAGCAGCGGTGCGCCGAGGTAGTTCAGGACGACGAGCCCACGCGGCTCCCCCGTCGCGTCGTAGCACCGCGTGGCGATGCGCACGACCGGCTTCCACGGGACCTCGACCGCGCCGTGCTCGACATTGAGGTCGAAGGGCGAGACGTAGACCGCTCCCGGCGGCAGCGCCTGCGCGCGCTCGACGTAGTAGCGATCCGACTTGTTCTGGAGCTGGTCCCGCGGCACCACGACCGCGCCGCCGACCTCGTCGTAGTTCACGCGCACGACCTCGTCGCCGTTCGCGTCGAGCAGGCGCACCTGGTCGAAGACGCCGCTCACCTCGCAGAAGCGCCGCATCGCCTCGCCGATCTCCTCCCGCCGGTCCTCGCGCGAGAAGTGCTCGACGACGAGGCGATCGCGCGCCAGGTCGAGGATCGCGAAGGAGGCCCACTGCAGCTCGCGCTCGACGATCTCGGCGTGGAGCTCGACGACGCCCACCGAGCGCTGCAGCCCCAGGGTCCGATCGCGCTCGCGATCGCGCAGGTGCAGGACCGCCGCTGCGCCGAACAGGACCGCGAACCAGGGCACCAGCAGCCACGGGATCCGCCGCAGCACAGTCCGGTCGAACGGTCCCAACCCGTCGCGGGGCAAGGCACTGGTCGGGTCGGTGGGCGGCATGTCTGAGCGGTGCGTAGCGTCGCTGCGGAACGGGATCGGCCCGCGACCAGCACTGTCGGAATATGGCGTCAATGGATCGGTCGACCGATCGACACCAGCGCAGCGGGACGCCGGGGTAGCTTGCAAGTATGCGCGGACGAAACGCGAACGGTACCGATACCGCGACCGGACACGGTGCCTCGGAGCCCGGAGAGCCCGAGATCAAGCCCGTCTACGGCCCGCCGACGATGCTGCGGCTCTCGGCCGGGTACGTCTACTTCCACTTCGGGATCCTGAAGCTGTTCCCCGATCTCAGTCCGGCGGAGCTGATCGCGGGTGAGGCGATCACGCGCGTGTCGTTCCACATGCTCGACATGTCGACCGCGCTGTTCATCCTGGCGTGGATGGAGGTCCTGATCGGGCTGTGCTTCCTGTTCGACTTCCAGCTCCACCGCGTCTTCTACCTGTTTCTCTTCCACCAGGCAGGGACGTTCGCGCCGCTCGTGATCCTTCCCGAACTCGCCTTCAAGTTCGCGCCCTTCGCCCCGACGATGGAAGGGCAGTACATCCTCAAGAACGTCGTCTCCGTGGCAGCCGGCCTGACCGTGCTCCTCCCGGTCGTCCGCGCCCGGGGCAAGGCGAAGAAGCTCGCGCGCCAGCGAAGGCGCGACGCGGGCGCCCCCCCCACCGTGACCCCAGAGGTCGCCCGATGAGCAACTACTCCGCGTCCGGCCAGCAACGGCTCTTCGTCCTCGGCTTCGTCGCCCTCATGGTGTGGGGCGTCACGACCACCTACGAGCGCTACCGCGGGACCGAGCTGAGCCGCGTACCCTCGACGACGCGCGCCGAGCGACCCACTCCCGCGGCGCGCGTCTCCTACGAGCGCCGGTACGAGACCAAGGCGAACGACGGCTCGGTCTCCACCTTCGACGACGACCGGCCGTACTCGGCGGACCCCTCCGTCCTCATCGAACGGCCCGACGACTCGATCCTGCGCCCGCTGACCGACGGGCTCGAGATCTACCCGTCGGTGCAGAAGGGCATGCGCACGCCCTTCGACCTGTGGCGCTACTACGGCCGCGGCGTCTCGTCGTTCAGCTCGCCGGTCCTGCCGATGCGCTTCGACCAGTGGCTCAGCTACCACCGCAAGCAGAAGCCCGCCCTGATGCGCGACGTCTACGCGTACATGGACTCGCGCTACGACTTCGATCGCGGCGCGATCCCCGGCGCGTTCATGTCCGGCGGCAAGCCGATCATGGCCGGCCCGATCGCTCGCCTGAAGGGCGTCGCGTCGTTCGAGGCCCTCGCCAAGCTCTCGCCCGAAGAGATCCGCGAACGCGACCTCTTCCCCTACAAGCCGCTCGCCCACCCGATCCAGTCGACCGCCCACATGGTCTTCCCGGACGAATGGGTCGTGGCGCACCCGGAGCACGAGCGCATCGACGTCGACATGGACTTCCCGCCGGAGTACCTGCCGGAGTTCCCCCCGCCGTTGTTCCTCACCACGCACAAGGAGCTCGGCGACGTCAGCAACGGGCACGAGATCACGCTCGACAACCACTACGACATGTTCGACGGCCTGCTCACGCCCGAGCAGATGGAAGGCCTCAAGGAGCTGCTCCGTCCGTCGCCGACGACCTGGTTCAACCACACCGACCATCGGATCACCGAGCAGCCGTCGAAGGGCGTGGCGTGCATGGACTGCCACGTGAACGGCCACACGAACGGCGCCTTCGAGCTCGGCCCGGACGCACGCCCGCACATGGCGCGCCTGCGCGTCGACACGCCCACGCTGCGCGGCAACTACAACCTGATGCAGCTGTCGTCGCGTCGCTCGATCCGAAGCCTCGATCACTTCTCCGAGGTCGAGGAGTACTTCGACGGCGACCCGGGCATGATGCAGGCGATCGGCCCCCGCGCGGTGAAGCGCGAGGTCTCCAACCGCATGGCCGACTTCAACGCGATCGTGGACTACCCGCCGGCGCCGAAGCTCGACCCCCTGGGACGCCTGATCCCCGAGAAGTCCACCGAGCAGGAGCTGCGCGGCGAAGCGCTCTTCAAGGGCAAGGCCATGTGCAGCCAGTGCCACCACGGCGCCGGTTTCGTGGACGACCAGATGTACGACCTCCAGGTCGAACGCTTCTACGTCGGACGGCCCGAGGGACCGATCAAGACCTTCCCGCTGCGTGGGATCAAGGACTCGCCGCCGTACCTGCACGACGGGCGTCTGCCGACGCTGGCGGACACGGTGGAGTTCTTCAACTTGGTGCTGCAGCTGGGGCTGACGGAGCAGGAGAAGGACGACCTCGAGGCCTACCTGCTCTGCCTCTAGTACTGGCCCCGCTCGCTGTCCTCAGGACGGGGCGAGCGATGGCTCGCTCCAATGAAGGAACTCGGCCGGCGTGAGGCGGCGCGACAGGATCCCCAGCTCGGCGGCAGCGCTCGTGCGACGACGTGCTGCTGGCTCGGACCTCCAACCGTCGACGTAGTTGCGGAACGCGACCACGACGTCGAGCTGATCCGCCAGCGCTGTCCGCTTCTTCGCGGCTGCCCAGGTCTGCCGTACGAGGCGCGAGGCCAGATCCCGGAAGCGCGCCAGTGTGTGGTTGATGGGGAACAGCGGGTTGCGCACGCCCCGCTGAGCGCGCCCGTCGATCCGTCGATGCTCGAGGCGCGACCCGAGGCTCCGCGTCAACGCCGTGTGGTAGCTCGCCTTCCTGTCCGTCGTCACTCGGATCGCTCCTTCGCGACAGGCCACGCGTTCGAGCTGATCGACCGTTCGTCGCACCGCTCTCAGCGATCCCGAGCCGCGAGCTCCTTCGACCCGTTCGAGTTCCTGGAGCTTCGCCTCCTCGCGTCGACGGAGGGGTTTGCGAGGCGGAAGGGTCTCGACGTCCGTGTGGATGACGAACCCGGTGCGTTGCTCGATCAGTACGGAGACGGTCACCGGCTTGAGCCTGCGATGCTCTTCGTAGCTCTCGAGCTCGTCGAACTGGAACGTCCGACCGAGCCTGGCTTCGCGAGCCTCTGCGATCCCCAGCCCGTGGCGATGGAAGGTGCGGCAGTGCCGGGCGAGTAGACGCATCCTCCGCGCGACGTGCTCACGGTTGACGCCGAGGTTTCGAGCCGTCTTCCGCATCGTCGTCTTGCTACACAGCGCGACGAAGACGGGCTCGATGGTGTCGGGACGTCGGAGCCGATAGTCGAGTCGAAAGGTCTGGCTCGAGAACGTGCGCCAGCACACGGTGCACACGAAGCGCTGGACGCGTTCGCCATCGAGAGCGCGAACGAAGCTCCCACGGCGGCGATACGAGAACCGCGCGCCAGGTCGGTGCGCGGTGCAAGACTGGTTCGGGCAGCGCGGCGGGACGAATCCCGGGTCGCGAAACGCAGATCGGTCGGCTTCCTCCATGTGAGGGAGACCGACCGATCAGGCTTCCGTTACCGCTGGCGCCGAATTTATCGACCAGCGAGCGGACCCAGTACCTCTCAGACCTCGCCGATCTGCACGTCCAGCGCGTTCGCGAAGATCGCCTGGTAGCTCGAGTCCACCGAACCACCTTGGGTGCAGACCTCGACACCGACGAGGGACGGCATGTTCGGCACCCAGATCTGGAACGGGTCACCCGGCGCCGTCGTCAGGACCTGCAGGTAGGGCTGGAACGGATCGCACAGCAGCACGCCGGAGGGCGGGCCGAAGTTGCCGTTCGCGGGCTGGGTCGTCACGATCATGAAGTCGAACATCGCGTCGGGGACGAAGTTCGTGTGGTTGATGAACGGATCCCAGACCGATCCGATGATCGGCGCCGACGTCATGCCCGGACGGAAGGCGTTGGGGTTCGGCGGCGTCCCCAGGCGGACGGTCTCCGTAGCCGGAACGGCGCAGTTGGTGCAGCGGACCGAGATCGTGAACGAGCCCGAATCCCCGTTGTAGCCCCCCACGGCGATGTAGTAGGTCGTCCCAGCCGTCACGGGGATCACCAGCTCGGAGAGGAGCGCGCACGTGTCGTCGTTGCAGGCCACCTGCGTGAGGTTGCCGCACGTGCCGGTGAAGATGGCGAGGCAGGGGTCGTAGCCGGCAGAGGTTCCGGGCGCGCAGAACGAGGCCGTGAGCGTCCCGGGGCCGGGCGCCACGTAGGAGTACCAGACCTCCGATCCCATCAATCCGCAGCTCCCGGTCGTACTCGAGGTCGTGAATCCGGCGGTGCTGCCGGTCGTGAGCCCGTCGCTGATCGGAATCGCTCCACTGCAGTCATCGTTGTTGGTCTGCTGGGCGGCGGCGAGACCGCTCAGCCCGATGCAGGCGACGGCCGCGAGGATCGACGAAGTGAGAGTGCGCATGTCGGTGGTGGTGGTTCGGTGGCCCGAAGGGCAGCTCGGGGGAGCGGACGAGCGAAATCGCTCGGGCGTGCCCGCATTCCACGCGGAATCGTATCCCACCCGTGAAGGCTGGGGCGGCCGGGACCCCTGGGGAGGCCGTCAGGCGGTCCTAGGCGCCCCTCACATCGGGTACTGGCGCCGCTCGGTGTCCCGGGGTCTCCCCCACCATCCCAAACCGTCGATGCAGCCTGAGGCGCCGAAGCGAGCCCCGAGCCCCGAGCCATGGGCGCTGTTCGGCAGATCGCCGGGACCGCGAGCCGCCGCATAGACGGCTCGCGGCGCCCCACCGCGCTCAGGGCGAGGCGTGGGCGACACACCGAGCGGGACCAGTACCGGGTTAGAACTGGCCGACCGTCAGGTCGAGCGCGTTCGTCAGCACCGCATTGAACGCCGGATCGATCGACCCACCCTGCGCACAGAGCGTGACCCCCACGAACGCCGGCACGTTCGGGATCGGGAACGAGAACGCCGTACCCGGCGTGACGGTGAGCACCTTGAGGAAGGAGGTCGTCGGATCGCACAGCAGCACGCCGGTCGGCGGACCGAAGTCCGAGTTCACGGGCAGCGGCGTGATGATCAGGAAGTCCGCCAGCGAGACCGGCACGAAGCTCGTGTGATCGATGATCGGATCCCAGGTCGCGCCGATCACCGGGCCCGACGTCTGACCGGGGAGCAGGGCGTTCGGGTTCGGCGGCGATCCCAGGCGCACGACCTCCGCGGAGGGCAGCGCGCACCCGGTGCAGCGCACCGCGATCGTGAAGTTGCCCTGGGCGCCGTTGTAGCCGCCCACCGCCAGGTAGTAGGTGGTCCCTGCGGTCACGGGCACGGAGATCTCGCTCTGCACGCCGCAGGTGTCGTCGTTACAGGCGACTTCGGTCAAGTTGCCGCAGGTGCCGGTGTAGGCCGCGAGCGCCGTGTCGTAGTCCGCGGTCCCGCCGGGCGCACAGGTGGAGACGACCAGCGTGCCCGGGCCGGGCGCCGTGTAGCTGTACCAGACCTCGGAGCCGAGGTTGCCGCAGCTCGCGCCCTGCGTGCCGGTCGTCGCGCCGGCGTTGGTGCCACTCGTCAGTCCGTTCACGACCGGGATCGCGGTCGCGCAGTCGTCGTTGACGAGGCACTGCAGGTTCAGGGTGAAGTTGCCCTGGGCCGTCACACCCGACGTGTTCGTGTAGCCACCGACCGCGATGTAGTAGTCGGTCCCGCTGACCGCGGTCCAGGACGCCGACGACTGCAGGCCGCAGGTGTCGTCGTTGCAGGTGATCTCCGTGAGCGCACCGCATGTGCCGTCGAAGACCGCGACGACCGTGTCGTAGTCGGCGGTGCCACCGCCGCCGCACAGGTTCGCGCTGACGGAGCCGTTGCAGTCCGCGGTCCACTTGAACCACACATCGTCGCCCATCGTCGAGCAGCTCCCGGTCGGAACGCTCGTCGTCGCTCCGATCGTACTGCCGACGGTCAGCCCGCTCGAGATGACGAGCGCGCCGGCGCAGTCGTCGTTGGTCACCTGGGCCAGGGCGGGCGCGCCGAGCAGCGTGCAGGCGAGAACAGGTGTGAGGAGTCGGGCAGTGATTCGCATGGAGTTGCTTGGGAAAAGAAAGGAGGGGGCGGCGGCTCCGCGGAGCTTGCCGGTCGCTTCGACGCCGCGGCCAGGCATCCAACGGGAACCGGCCTCGGGCCCCCAGGACTCTACGAAGCCCACGCATGTTTCACCGGATCCCTCGCGACCAACGACCGCAACCCCAGTAGCGGCGTCGGTCGCGGGAACACCAGGGGTGCGCGCCCAAGGCGATCGCGTCAGGACTCGCGCCAGTGGTCGCGCCCGCGTGCGGTCGGCCGACCCGCACGCGGGCGCGACACGACGCGCGCCTCGTGCCGTCGGCTCCACAGGACCTCGCTGGTGGCACTCCGCCCGAGCACCCTCCCCGAGCCTCACGGGTCGAGCCGTCGGCACGAGGTGCGAGCCGACTGCCCCCGACACACGAGACGCAGCACACGGGCCGCGCTCGAACCGTCGCACGCTCGAACGCTCTGGGATCGCCCGCGGCCCGACACCCGAACGGTCGCCTCGATCACTCGATCAGCTGACCGTTCGTACGCTCGCCCAGACGCCCGCACACCACGGGACGAAGCCTCCACCCCGAGCGTCCGTCGGGCTCACCTCGAAGCAGCAGCGTCCCGGCACTCAGCGCAGCTCGAGCACCTGCTCGGCCAGCCACTCCCCCAACCACACGACGCCCGCCGTGTCGAGGACGAGCTGCTTCTCCTGCGGCGGCGGATCGAACGCCAACAGGTGGTGGGTGTGCTCGTCCTGCGCGGCGAACGCGGCCACGTCGGCGACCACGTCCACGCCGTCGACGCTCTCGTGCGCGGTCGGCCGCTGCTGGCTCACGAACCAGCGCAGCTCGGGCAGCTCCAGGTCCTCGCGCGACTGGCGCACGAACGCCGCGAGGCGCGCGGCCGCTTCCCGCCGGAACGGGTGGTAGGACATGTCGTTCTCGCCCAGGTGATAGACGATGCCGGCCAGCTCGACGCGATTCCCCTCGGCCTCGACGGCGGCCATGCTCTCGCGGACGAACGCGATGAAGTCGGGGTAGAGGTTGCGGGCCACGGCGACGCTGCCTTCCGGCGTCCAGTCGACGATCTGCGAGCCGCTGTGCGTGAACTTGGCGAGCGCGATCGGGTCCTTGATCCTGCGCTCGAGCTCGGCGCCGAAACTCACCTCCGGCCCGAAGGTGTCGTAGAGCCCCAGGGGCGCGAGCGCGACCCAGCCGGGCGAGGTGTGGACACCGCCGCCGACGCTGAAACGCAACGGTACGTCGTCGTTCGATCGCGCCAACGAGCGTCCGCCCTTCAGCTCGCGCAGCTCCTGGACGAACGCGCGCTCGCCCTCCATGTTGCGATGTCCGGCCAGGACGAAGAGCTGGACCGTCTTCCCCCGCCGGTGCGGCCACGACGCGAGCGGCTCCAAGGGCCCGTCGCCGAGTCCGATCCGCTCGAGGTACGCGTCCGCGTAGTTCACACCGTGCTGGAGCTGGCCGAGCGTCCCGTAGTGGTAGTGCAGCCCTTCGCCCCCACCGATCTCGACGCCCACGTGCGACGTCGGGACGTACTGGGCGAGCGGATCCTCCGCGGTGGCGGCCTTCTGACCCCGGGCGATCGCGTCCATCCACTCGCGCAGGTCCATGCCCCACACGGTCTTCGTGCACAGCTCGCCCACGTAGAAACGCAGGTCCGGCGCCTCGAGCTCCTCGCGCACGCGCCCCATGAAGTTCGCGAGGTTCGCGCCGTAGTTCTCGCGGTAGGCGTCCTCGAACATGTCGTTCTCGCCCTGGTGCCACATGAACCCCTCGAGGCGGTAGTCGACCCGCGCCTCGTCGAGGTCGGCCAGCGCGTCCCGCACCGTCTCGACGAGGAGCGGGAACAGCTCGAAACCCTGCGGATCGTCCGGGTTCCAGTCGCCACCCAGGTGCGTGCCGCCCGCGGCGACCTTGATCACGGCGATGGGCGCATCCACGCGCTCCGCGACCTTGCGCGCGAACGAGAGCTCGGGCCCGACGACGCCGTTCACTGGCTCGAGTTCGACCCAACCGTCGCTCGCGCGCTTGTCCTCGCGCCCGATCACGTACCGGAAGCGCACGTCCTCTTGTGGCTCGCCGAGCCCGGCGAAGGGCGGGAAGCGCTCGATGTCGGCGACCTTCGAGTCGGACCCGACCATGTTCGACTGACCGGCGAACACGAAGACGCGGACCACTTCGTCGCCGGACGCGGCCGCTCGGTGCTCGCGCGCGAAGGGGACGAGGCCGCACAGGAGGAGGAACGGAGCGAAGAGTCGGAACATGGGCGTCAATCGTGGGGACGGCGGATCGTGGAGCGCGCCGGTGCGACGCAGGCGATGGCACCGGTGACGAACGCGGGCGACGAGCGCACGCGCCGCGCGTGGCCGCGCCAGGCGCGGGCGCCGTGGAAGAGGAGGGTCAGGGGGCGGACGGTCCGCCGCCGACCATGCTCGCACGGCCGACGAGCAGGCGATCGAGCTGGCCGATCTGCGAGGTGTCCTTGCCCGTGTACGGCATCTTGCTCAGGACGAAGCGCATCGCGTTGAGGCGCGCGCGCTTCTTGCAGTCCGACTTGATCACCGTCCACGGCGCGTCGACGGTGTCCGTGTTGAAGAACATCGCCTCCTTCGCCTTGGTGTAGTCGTCCCACTTGTCGAGCGAGGCCTCGTCGACCGGGCTCAGCTTCCACTGCTTGAGCGGGTGCGCGCGGCGCGACTCGAAGCGTCGACGCTGTTCGTCGCGGCTGACCGAGAAGTAGAACTTCACGAGGTGCACGCCGCTGTTGACCATGTGGCTCTCGAACTCGGGGCACTGTCGCATGAACTCGTTGTACTCGTGCGGTTCGCAGAACCCCATGACGCGTTCGACGCCCGCGCGGTTGTACCAGGAGCGGTCGAAGAGGACGATCTCGCCCGACGTCGGCAGGTGCCGCACGTAGCGCTGGAAGTACCACTGCCCGCGCTCCGCCTCGGTCGGCTTGTCGAGCGCGACGACCCGCGCGCCACGCGGGTTCATGTGCTCCATGAAGCGCTTGATCGTGCCGCCCTTGCCGGCGGCGTCGCGACCTTCGAAGAGGATCACGAGCCGCTGCTTCGTGTCGCGGACCCAGGCCTGCAGCTTGAGCAGCTCGACCTGCAGCAGGTACTTCTCCGCCTCGTAGCGGCGGCGCGACATCTTGTTGAGGTACGGATAGCCGCCCGAACGCCACCCCGCGCGCAGCTTGTCGTCCGGGTGGATCTCGCCGCCGATGTGCGTCAACCGCGCGTGCAGCGCCTGGCGCACGAGCTCGAGGTCGTCGGCCGACGCGTCGTTCAAGAGCGCTTCGACCGCGGTGGTCAGGTGCTGCGGCTCCACGCGCGCGGCCAGCTCGCGGACGGCCGCAGCGTTCGCCAGCGCGGCGCCGGCCGTCGCCCCGCCCACCTCGAGCGACTCGACGGCGTCCGGGTCGGTGGACTCGGACTCTCCGATGCGTTGCGTGCGCTCGCGCAGCTCGGGCGCCAGCTCCTCCTCGTGGGCGGCGGGCTCGTCCAGGGCTTCGACCACGCGATCGATGCGCCGTTCCTGATTGCGACTCATGTCGTCCTCCGGGTTCGTTCGTCACCCAGAGCCTCGCTGTTCGATGACGCTCCGTCCAGGGCGGCGGACGAGATCGGAGCGCCGACGGGCAGCGGGGCCGGATCGACGAGCTCGGCCCCTCGGCGCCCATCGCTCCGATACGCCCGTGCGTCCCGACCAGCGCGAGTCGCTCGCGTCCACCGAACCGCGACTCCCCGCGAGGCGGGTTGCAGCGAGGGTCCTGAGCACTTCGCCCGCGTCGGGGCCGCCCTGCGCTTCGCGTGCGACCGGTCCTACGCGTCGCGTGACAGGGGTCTCCGCCACCGCGCGGCGAGCGTGATCGCTCGAGTTGGTCGGCGCAGCTTGAGTTCGCCCGACGCACACGGACAATGCGCCCACCACGCGCTCCCCCGGACCACGCACGACGCCACAGTGAACGACGCCAGAGTGAACGACGCCACAGTGAACGACTCTGCCACACGCAACCCCGGCACGAACGACGTCGAGGACTCCGTCACCGACGCGCGGTCCCCGGACGCAGGTGCGGTCGCCGTTCCCCCGCTCGTCACCGACCTCGAGGTCTCCGTGCGGCGCATCGACGAGATCGTGCTCGAGAGCGAGTACCTGCGTACCGGGACCGACGTCAGCGCGCTGGTGAAGAGCATCGCGAGCGTCGGGCTCATCCATCCGGTCACGATCAACCGCGACGGCGAGCTGCTCGCGGGCGCGCGGCGCCTCGAGGCCGTGCGCGAGCTGGGTTGGACCGAGATCCCGGTCCACGTGATCGATCGCGACACGCTCGTCCAGGAGTTGATCTCGATCGACGAGAACCTGGTGCGCACGCCGCTGAAGGGGCTCGAGCTCGAGAAGTCGCTCAACCGCGGCCGCGAGATCTACGAGCAGTTGAACCCGGACGCGAACAAGGTCGACATCTCGACCGAGGAGCTCAGCAAGGAGGAGAAGGCCGAGCTGAGGGTCCGGGAGGAGCAGGACGAGGACTCGTTCGCCGCCGTCACCGCCGAGAAGACCGGCCTCTCGAAGTCGGTCATCAAGGGCGCGATCAAGCGCGACGCGCTGGCGTCCCCCGCCGTCAAGCGTGCGCGCGGTGAAGGCGGCCTGAACGCGACGCAGACGAACGAGATCATCAAACTCGAGGCCGACACCCAGGAGCAGGTGCTGCCGCTCGTCGCGGACAAGACGGCCAAGGACACGCGCCGCATCGTCGCCGCGGCGCGTGAGGGCGGCATCGAAGCTGCCATCGAGGAGAGCCGCAAGATCGTCCCCCTGCCCAAGGAGTACGAACAGCTGCGCTCGCCGCTCAAGCGCGTCAACCGCACCATGGCGCGGATCCTGGCCGAGGAACTGCGCTACGACGGGCCGCAGCGCGAGGCGATCGTGAACGAGCTGCGCGCGCTCGAGGCGAACCTCGCGAACTACTTCCGGATGATGGGCGTCCAGTAGCGCGAGCGCTGGTGGGAACGGGGTCGCGGCGTTCCGCTCGCGCCGCGCGTGGACGCAGCTCTCGAGCGCGATCCATCCGCGCGCCAGGGGTCGCTACGTATCGGAGCGGCGCACGGTCCGCGCTAACCTCGCGCCGTCCGAGGGGGGCAGGACCGGTCGACCGCGCTTCGCGTCGACGCCCTCGTCGCCCGCCACCCCTCTTGGCCCCACCCGTCATGTCCACCAACAAGCGCGAGCGGCCGACCGAGCCGATCCGGATCGAAGAGTTCGAGCGCGAGATCGTGCTCCGCCCCCTGCGCATCGAGGACTTCGACGCGCTGGTCGCGATGCAGGCCGAGTGCTTCCCCGACATGGCCACGTGGAAGCGCGACCAGATCGAGAGCCAGCTCGCCCAGTTCCCCGAGGGCCAGCTCGCCATCGAGTACGAGGGGCGCCTGGTCGCCACGGCGTCGAGCCTGATCGTCGACTTCGAGGACTACTCGGAGTGGCACGCCTGGAAGGAGATCGCGGACAACGGCTACATCCGCAACCACGATCCCGACGGCGACACGCTCTACGGGATCGAGATCATGGTGCATCCCGACTTCCGCGGGCTGAAGCTGGCGCGGCGCCTGTACGCCGGCCGGCGCGACCTCGCGCGGCGCTTCAACCTGGCGCGCAGCATCGTCGGCGGTCGGATCCCCGGCTACCACGAGTGGAAGGACGAGCTGACGGCGCGCGAGTACGCCGAACGCGTGATCGAGGGCCAGATCCACGCCCCGGTGCTCACGACCCAGACGGCCAACGGGTTCGTTGGCTGAAGCAGCTGATCCCGAACTACCTGCCGTCGGACGCCGAGTCGTGCGGTTACGCGACGTTCCTCGAGTGGACGAACCTCGACTACGCCTCGGACCCCAAGCGTCGCTACCAACGCGTCCACAACGTGCGCCTCGCGTCGGTCCAGTACCTGATGCGCCCGGTCGCGAGCCTCGAGGAGTTCGAGGCGCAGTGCACCTTCTTCATCGATGCCGTCTCGGACTACAAGTCCGACTTCGTCGTGTTCCCCGAGCTGTTCACGACGCAGATGCTGTCGTTCCTGAAGCCCCAGGAACGACCGCAGGAGGCGGCGCGCGAACTGGCCAGGATCACGCCGCGCTACCTCGAGTGCTTCACGCGGATGGCGATCCGCTTCAACGTCAACATCGTCGCCGGCTCGCAGTTCGTGCTCGAGGGCGAGAAGCTCTACAACGTCGCCTACCTCTTCCACCGCGACGGCGGCATCGACCAGCAGTACAAGATCCACACCACGCCGGCCGAGCGCCGCTGGTGGGGCGTCTCACCGGGCAGTGGGCTCGAGGTCTTCGACACCGACCGCGGCAAGGTGGCGATCCTGATCTGCTACGACGTCGAGTTCCCCGAGCTCGCCCGCCTCGCCGCCGCCAAGGGCGCTCAGATCCTCTTCGTGCCGTTCAACACGAACGATCGCGACGGCTACCTGCGCATCCGCACCTGCGCCCAGGCGCGCTGCATCGAGAACCACGTCTACACCGTGATCTCCGGCTGCACCGGCAACCTACCCTTCGTCGAGAACGCGGACGTTCACTACGCCCAGTCCGGCATCTTCACGCCCCAGGACGTGCCCTTCGCGCGCGAGGGCGTGGCCGCCGAGTGCCCCCCGAACATCGAGACCCTCGTCGTGCGCGACGTGGACATCGAGCAGCTGCGCCGCCACCGCCTGCGCGGCACCGTCCAGAACTGGAACGATCGCCGCACCGACCTGTACCGCGTGGTCTTCGACGGCGAGGACGGTCGGTTCCACGAGGTGTAGGAGCACTCGATCGCCGCAGTCCGCGACGCCGCTCGCGCGAGCGCACCTCGTCGCGAATCGTCCGACGACGAAGCGTGGCGCAACCTTGCTCGAGCCCAGCTCGACCGGCCCCTCCACAGGTCCAGCAGCCCCCTCGACCCACGCTTCGGGTACGCGCCCTCGGCCCACGCCTCGGCCCGCGGCCCAGCTACTCGCCCAACGCGCCGACGCCGCGTTTCGGAGGGGTGCGCCGAAGGCGCACCCCTCCGAAACGCAAGTCGACGCCCAGTGATGCTCATCACCCGGAGGTCGCAGGTTCGAATCCTGCCCCCCCCTACCAACGAAGGGAGGCCGCGCTGCGCGCGGCCTCCCTTCTTGTTGGTAGCGGGGGCCTCATGCGCTCGGCTGGAGAGGAAAGGCCTCCGGAGCCGGCGCCGCGAATGGACTCGAAGGGGTGCAAGAAGGACCTGGACATGCCGGCCGGGCTCACCCTCCACGGCGGACCTCCCCAACGCCTCACTGCGGAAGCTCCCCCCCCCATGCCCGAGACTGCCCACCGCGAAGGGTGGCCCTCGGCCGCGGGCGAGCGAACGAGGATGAGCATGGAACCCCGATCCTGAGTGACGTTGCTCTAGCGGTCCCTCTTCTTCCTTCGTTCGGTGTTCCTTCCCTTGTCGCTGCCACCCCCAGGTCGACGGGCATCAGGATCGAAGTCGGGGTTGCGGCCGCCGGGCAGCTCGGCCTGAGTCTTGGAAAGCCAATCGTCGAGTCGCTCCTCCAGTCGGCTGGCAATCTCGGGACGCTCCGCGAACATGTCCAATGCCTCGCTCGGATCGGCGTCGAGGTCGTAGAGCTCGGCTCGCTCTCCTTCGTAGCGCCGAACGAGCTTCCAGTTGCCCGCCCGCACGGCACTGGCGGGCGTTCCCCGTCCCGTATAGCAGGGGAAGTGCCAGAACAGCCCATCGCGATGCAGGGTGCCGGTGTCCGACAGTAGAGGAACGAGGGAGGCGCCGTCGAGTTCGGCACGCATCTCGAGCCCAGTGAGCTCGAGCAGCGTTGGGTAGACGTCGAGGCTCGAGACGGGGGTCACGGACCGTCGTCCGCCGCGGACGCCCGCTCCCCAAGCGACGAAGGGGACCCTGAGCCCACCCTCGTACAGCTCTCCCTTGCCACCGCGGAGCGGCGACGTCCGGCGGTGCTCGCCGCCGTTGTCCGAAGTGAAGATCACGGTCGTGGAATCCTCGATCCCGAGCTTCCTCAGGTGGTCGACGAGCCGGCCGATGTTGCGGTCGACGGTCTCTACCGTGGCGGCGAACGCAGGATCGTCACCGCGACCGGCACGCGCCTCGTACTTCGCGAGAACCTCCGGATCGGGTTCGAATGGAGCGTGGACGGAGTGCAACGCCAGATAGCAGAGGAACGGCTCGTCCGAGTGAGATTCGATGAACTGAAGTGCCTCTGCCGTGAGCGCGTCCGGCAGCTGGCGACCGTTCTCGTCCCTGTACGCGTTCTTGCCGAAGTCCAGGTCCTGCGGCACCACGGTCGTGTCGAACCCCTGGCCCTCGGGCCCGCTCTCACGCTTGCCGAGGTTCCACATGCCGAAGAACCCGGTCGCGTATCCAGCCTCTCCGAGTGCCTCGGCGAACGTGACGAACTCCGGTGCCAGCTCCGGACGGCTCGGGGCAGCGAGCAGGCGATGGTGCGGCAGCCCAGGCGCGTTGCGTTCGTCGACGACCGTATAGACGCCGTGACGCCCGGGCCACTGACCGGACAACAGACATGCACGCGTCGGGGCGCAGTTGGGCGCGCTCGCGTAGGCCGCGTCGAAGACGAGCCCCTCGGCCGCGAGCTGGTCGAGACGCGGGGTCTCGACGAACTCGTTGCCCATGAATCCGACGTCGTTCCAGCCCATGTCGTCGAGCAGGACGACGACCAGACCGCGCGAGGATGGAAGGGCTGCTGCGGAGGACAGCCCCCCCTCGGTCTCCGCCGGGTCTTGGCGATCGTCAGCCTTGCTGGAGGCCGTGGAGAACGCTCCGTCCCCGTCGGAGTCGTGGCGGCGATGGAAACGCTCGAACACGGCGAGGATCTCCTCTGCCTCGATGCTGCCGTCTCCGTCGGTGTCGAGCTCTGCTCGGTGACCACGCAGGAACCCAGCGACCGCGGAGCGCACGCGGGCGCCGCCGTCCAGCTCGGCGTTGCTGAGACGACCGTCCGCGTTCGCATCGAAGCCGTCGACCGCCGTCTCCACCTCCGCTCGGACCTCGTCCAGCGTGAGCACACCGTCGCCGTCGGCATCGAGCTCGGCGGCGTGCGCGAGAATCCAGGGCTGCCGCGGCGGGGTGTCGCCCCCTCCGCTGCCGGCGGAGTCGCTCCCGCGGCCGCGCCGCCCTTCCTCGCGACGGTCGCCACGGCCACTCCCGTCACCATCGGCATCAGGGCTCCCGCGGCGTTCGCCACGTTCGCGCGGAGCCGGGTAGGTCTCGGTTCGCGCAGTCCCGTCGGGGTCCACGAACAAGAACTCCACACCTCCGTCCTCGCGCAGGTGGTAGTCGATCCGGTGCGTCTCCCCCCGGAGGGTGTACTCCAACTGGTACCCGCTCTCGAGGCTGCCCGTGAACCCGGTGATCCGTGCACCCCGCAGCGGACGGGTGTACGGCCGCCAGCTGCGCGTCTCGGGTCGCGCGTCGAGATCGACCTCGCCGGCGAACGCGCCCATGAAGTAGGGCTTCTCGTCAGTGCCGTGGTAGTGGTACGTACCGTCCGCGTGAAGGTGCCCGTGGGCGGCATCGAGCGGCTCCATCGCGGACCCGTCGGGCTCGCGCTTGCCGTAGATCGGGAACCCGTCGAGGCCGAAGGCGATCGGGGAGTCCTCGCCGACGACCTCGGCCAAGTGGAACGGAGCCACGTGGTAGTGGTAGTCGTCGGCGCGCCCGGCGTGGCCTCCGAACTCGTCGAGCTCGCCGTTCTCATGAGCGTCGTGCCGGCCGCCCTGGGTCGTCGGGTCGAAGATCGGGATCCCGTTCACCGCGATGGCGATCGGACCGATCAGAACGGTCTCGCGCGGCTCGTCGAGGAGCTTCGGATTCCGTGGGATCCGGAACACGTTGTCGCCACGAAACGGCTGCGGGAGTGGCACCTGCTGGTTCCATGTGCGGATCCCGACCATCATCGGGTGGTCGGGAAGTCCGTCGCTCCCCACGTACACGTAGTCGTCGTCCCAGGTGACGTCCAGGTCGTCGAAGGCGAGGAAGGGTCGCGCCTGGGGCGGCACCTCCGCCGAGCCCTCGACGGGCGGCGCCTGATCCGCTTGCGCTCCGTCGCGCTCGCGTCGGCGCCCGCCCTCACCACGATCCGGCTCCTCGCGGTCCGCGGGCGGGCGGTCCCCGCGCGCCTTCCGCTCCCTGCGACTCGGGGGCTCGCTGCCTTCCTCGAAGAGCGGATTGGGTCGCGGCAGGTCGGCGCCGAGGTGCTCGAGGTGACCCTGGAGCAGCGCCTTCAACTCCCGGGTCTCACGCGGCCGCTCGGCCGACAGGTCTCGAGTCTCGCCCGGGTCTGTCGCCAGGTCGTACAGCGCGGTCTCGCCCGTCTCGTACGACAGAACGAGCTTGAGATCGCCCACGCGGATCGTCGACTGCGGGCCCGCGGGCCCCTGGTAGTGCGGGAAGTGGAACACGAGCCCGTGTGGCTTGCGCGCGAGCGAGTGATCGGGGTTCGAGAGGAGCTGCGCGAAACTCGTCCCCTCCAGCTCGCGGGGCAGGCCCTCCGTCACTCCGGCGAGCTCCGCAAAGGTCGGCAAGAAGTCGAACCCCACGATGGGCTCGTGGCACCACGAACCCTCGGGGATTCCCGGCCCCCGAACCAGGAAGGGAACACGAATCCCGCCTTCTTCCAGCCCCCCCTTGCCGCCGCTCAGGAGCGCATCCCGTCCGCCGCCCCCTTGGCCATTGTCCGAGGTGTAGATCACGATCGTCGACTCGCTCAGTCCTCGAGACTCGATCGCCGCGAGCAGGCGGCCGACGCCCTCGTCGAGGTCTTCGGCGATCGCGGCTCGCTGCATCTCCTTCTCGTTGCGCCAGCCACCTCTCTCCTCGACAGCCTCGAGCGTCGCGGCGCGCGCGTTCTGGGGATAGTGCAGGGCGTGGAAGGAGAGCTGTGCGAAGAAGGGTCGCCCTTCTTCCGCGGCCTTGCGCATGAAGGCGTCGGTCCGTTCGACCATCCCGAAGATGTCCACCGGGTTCGGGTCCTTGTGCGGGGCCGCGTCCTGGTTGCTGGTGTCACCGTCGTGGACGTCGTAGCCATGCTGTCCCGGCCCCCCGCCGCCGAGGTGCCACTTGCCGAAGTGCGCAGTCGTGTAGCCGGCGCGGCGGAGCACTTCGGCGACCGTGACCTCTTCATCGGGGAGCATCCGCGCGGAGACCGGAGGAATCAGGCGGTAACCGTCCTCCTGCGTCACCGAGCGGGCGGCCTTCGTCCAGTGGAGTGCTGCCGGGTTCTTGCCGGTCTGGATCCCGACTCGTGACGGCGAGCAGACGGGTGCCGCCGAGTAGGCTTGCGAGAACCGCATCCCGTCACGCCCCAGCGTGGCGATGTTCGGGGTACGGATGCGGTCGCTTGTGGCTCCCGGCAGCTCCGGATGCATTGGAGTCGACAGCCCCGACCAGCCCTGGTCGTCGGAGAGCAGCAGGATGATGTTCGGCCGGGCTGGAATCGCGGTGCTGGCAGGGGTCGAGCGTCCGGCATCCGTCGGATCCGCGTGCGATCCGTGGACGTGATCGAAGACCGTCGACAGCACCAGCGGGCCCGCCCGTCCCTCTCCACCGACCACCTGCCAGGCCGAGCTCGGAAGCTCGTGGCCGCCCACCCGCACCCGGAGATCGGAGGCCGCGTCGGGGTCGGTCAGCCGCGCCTCGATGGACATGGGGTAGCGGGCCACGACCTGGAACGACAGGGGGATCTGCGGCGCGCCGGCGATGGGATCGACAGCGACGAGCTCGCCATCGATCCACAGCTCGAAGTCGCAGGCGGAGTCGATCTCGACGCCGACCGTGTCAGGCAGGGGCGGCTTGGCCACTGCGCCTCGACCGGGGCGGCCGTCGCGACCGCGCCGTTCCCTCTTCGGACGGCTGCTTCCGTCGCCCTCCGGCGCACCTGTCGAAGGGCGTCCCGCTCCGCTCGTCTGCCGCGGCGCCTCGATTCGAGTCCGGAGAAGGACGGTGTTGTCGAGCGCCAGGTCCTCGCTCCAGACGAAGCGAGCGGCACCGAAGTCGTGCTCGAAGAAGCACGCCTTGGGGTCGACCTTCTCGGAAGCGAACTCGACGGCGCTGGCCCAGGCTCCGTCGTCGAAGTCCGGTGCGAACCAGCGCTCCGGGAGGGGCTCCCGTTCGACGCTAGGGTTCTGAACGTCTCCTCCGACGGGACCACGCGAGAAGCACTGGGCGCGCCAGGAGGCATCGGTGATCGTGCCGTCGCTCAATCGCAGGGCGAAGCCGCCATCGCCGATCTGAGTATCGTCGTACTCCATCCCGGTGCGCGGATCCGCGTTGTCCTCGGCCCGGATCGCGATGGTCATCGGATACTCCGCCTTCAGCTCGAAGGTGACCACGTTGTGTGGCCGAAAGCGGATCGGATCGACGGCGACTCGCCTGCCGTTGACGTACATCTCGAACCAGTTGTCCGCGTAGACGGTGGCGGTGATCGTCTCGGTGTCACCACTCCCGGACACTTGCTGCTCCTTCTGAGTGGCGAGCGCGGCGCCCATCGTGAGCGCTGTGAGGAGGACTCGAGAGACGTACGTACCGATCGGAGAGGTGCTCATGGGGACGAGCTTGGCCCGCTTGACCTTAACCTCGGGTTAAGGGCGTCGGCCCGGGGGAGGTGACTCCGCCCTCGAGGGAAAGGACCGCGCCCTCAGCCGGCGCGGGGGAGCCGCACGATGAAGGTCGCCCCCGGGCCCTCGCGTGCTCCTACCTCGATCGATCCTCCGTGGGCGTCCACGATGCCGCGGCAGATCGCCAGCCCCAGCCCCGCCCCCCCATCGGCGCGGGCCGACCGTGAGCGCGCGTCGTCCACGCGATAGAAGCGTTCGAAGACACGGGTCCTGTGCTCGCTTGCGATCCCTGGGCCGGAGTCCCTGACGACGATCTCCTCCCCGTGCTCTCCCGACCGCAGCGCGATCTCGACCCACCCCCCCGGTTCGTTGTAGCGGATCGCGTTGTCCACGAGGTTGCACAGCACGCGGGTGATCGCCTCGGGGTCCCCCATCACGCCGCTGGCCTCATCCCGTCCCGGCAGCGTCACGCGGACACTGACGCCGTGCTCTTCCGCGAGCTCCGCGAGATCCCCGGTGACCGCACCGACGATCTCGGCGAGGTCCAACGGGCGTCGCTGCGGCGGCTGGTCGTCGGAGTCGGCCCGAGCCAGGAGAAGGAGACCTTCGACCAGCCCCTGCAGGCGATGAGCGGCCTCCCCGCAGGAGCGCAGAGCCGCGCGGTACTCCTCGTCCGACCGGTCCTGCGCCAGGGCCAGCTCGATCCGCGACAGCAAGATCGACAACGGCGTACGCAGCTCGTGCGAGGCGTCCGCCGTGAACCGTGCCTGGCGCTCGAACGAATCCTGCAGTCGCTCGAAGGTGTGATTCAGGACGTTGGCGAGCTTGCCGAGCTCGCTCCGCGTCTCTCGAACGTCGAGACGCTGGTCGAGACTCCGCGCGGAGATCGTCTCCGCGGCCCGGGACATGACGGCGATCGGACGAACGACGCGGCTCGAGATCCACCAGCCCCCCGCGACGCCGATCGCCAGCAGCCCACCGGCGGACGCCAGGATCCAGCCGAGGAGCTCCGCAAGCTGGCGCCCCTCCGCGTCGAGCGAGCGTCCCACGAGAATCTCGGTGCCGAACGGACCTCGAACGGCGGCCTCCCGGAATTCTCCTCGCGTGCGTAACTCGACCTGCTCGGCCGCGCCTCCGAAGAGCCACAGGGGAGGGGGGGGCTCGCCCAACCCTCGGGACAGGCTGTGGACCTCGCCGTTCTTGCGCCGGATGACGTAGTGGTAGATCGCGTCCTCGCCCCCGTATCGACGCAGGAGCCGCTCCGGGTCGTTCGCATCCTCCCGGGCTTCGCTCCTCGATCCAGGAGCCTTCCATGGAGGCTCGGGGCTCGCTCGGAGTGCCGCGTCCAGGGCACGGGCCGCGCCCAGGAGCTCGCGATCGACTTCACCCACGAGCGTCCGCTCTCGGAGCTGGTACATGGCGACGCCGAACGCCGTCAGGACGACGGCCAGGCTCGCCACGTGCCAACCGAGGAAGCTCCAGCGGATCGATCTACCCATCGATCAGGTACCCGTGCCCGCGCCGTGTCGTGATGAAGTCCGGTCGGATCTTCTTGCGGATGTTGGAGACGTGCACCTCGACCAGGTTCGAACGGGTCTCGTCCGCTTCCCCGAAGAGGTGGTCGTGGATCACGGCTCGCGTGACGACCCCTCCGCGACGCAGTGCCAGCAACTCGACGAGCTTGTACTCCTGGGCAGTGAGGTCGATCGATTCGTTTCCTCGAGTGACCGTCCGCTTGACGGTGTCCAAGACGACGTCGCCGATCTCGAGGGTCGCGGTGGAGTGACCCGCGGCACGCCGCACGAGTGCCCGAAGCCTGGCGAGGAGCTCGCTCAGCTCGAAGGGCTTCGTGAGGTAGTCATCGGCTCCCTGGTTCAGTCCTCGAAGGCGGTCGTCCAGTTCATCCCGCGCCGACAAGATCAGGACGGGGACGTCCTTCTTCGCACGAAGCTTGCGCAGGAGGTCCCAGCCGGAGACCTCCGGAAGCATCAAGTCGAGGACGACGGCATCCACATCGAGCTCGAGCGCCTTGTACAGCCCCTCCGCGCCGTCCGCAGCGAGCTCGACGAGGCAGCCGGCCTCGGTCAGGCTCTGCTGGACGATCTCGCGTAGTTCGCGCTCGTCTTCGACGATGAGGATTCGCATCTCGTCCGCTGGACATCTGGGGCTCGTGCCCGGAGTTCCTCAGGATCCAGGCCGGAGCTTAATGACGCCTTAAGCGAGGCGCGTGGCCGGGACTCATGGGCTGGGCTGGATGTGCCCTCGCGGCGGCCGGGGCGCCCCGCTGGCAACGCGCGTAACCGGCGAATACTTGGCCGGTTACGGCGCCCAAGCGTGAACAGGAACGTCGACAATCCGCTGGCTGCATCGGCATGGCTGAGCCTCCATGGGTTGTCCCCCACCCCGCCATGCTGAGCCGACCCCCGACTTAGGTCCAGGAGTTCCTTGGATCAGCCAGCTGCTCCAGCAGGTGCCGGAGCGGGATCGAGCTGCTGTTGGGGCTGCTCCGCGAGGGAGTGCTCGGGGCTGAGCCCGCCGAGCGCCGAGTGCGGTCGCGCGGCGTTGCAGTCGCCACACCAGCCCTGGGCAAGAGCGCGGGCGCGCCGGCGCGCAGGGCGTGGCAGCGCCCCGCGCTGCGAATGAATGGCCGCGTGCACTGGCGAAACAACCTCGTCGAGCACGCTCCCTTTTATAGGGCTCGAAGTTAGCCCCGATCCCCGCCGACACCAGGCTCCCCAAGGCGAGCTGCGGGCCGGAAACACAGACGGCCTCGCCCCCGTTGAGGGGCGAGGCCGTCTCCTTGTGATGGTATCGGGGGCAGGATTCGAACCTGCGACCTCCGGGTTATGAGCCCGACGAGCTGCCAGACTGCTCCACCCCGCGTCACGTGTGTCGTCGCGCGCGGGCTGGCGTCCCGCGCGGGGCGAAGAGTATGGCGAAAGCGTGAAGGCGAATCAACCACCCGTCGGCGCGTTCCTTCCGCCCCGCGCCGACCCGCCGCCCGCGGGGTCCGCGTCGGTCCCGGTGTCGGCGTCCGCGCCCTCGGCGGGCGGTGCTTCGACCGGCACCGCGACCGTGGTCTTCGTGTCGAGCAGGGTGAAGGCCTCCTCCACCCGGCGCAGGACCGCCGGTCCCTCGTCCAGCGCGTCGAGGGCGGTGCAGAGCGTGCTCTCGCGGTCGCCGAGGCCGCTGGCGTCGTAGGCGGCGCGCGCCCGGACGAGCAGGTCGGGCACCGAGGTGCGCGCGGCCGACTCCATGAGCGCGATCAGGTCGTTCGCGCGCACGAGCGGCACCTCGGCCGCCCAGTCCGCGTGCGCCACCAGCTCCGCGAGCACGCGGGCGCGTCGCTCGGTGAGGGCCGCGAGCCGTGCGCGCGCCTCGTCGCGCCGCGGTCCTTCCTCGATCTCGGCGAGCGCCGGCTCCGCGTCGAGCGCGTCGGTGAGCGTCGTCGCGTAGGCGCGCAGGGTGGCGAGATCCAACACCTGCGCACGCTCGGGACCGCGCGCGCCGTCGAACAGGTCGGCCAGGTCGAGCAGGGCCCGGTCCCGCGCGCCGCGCGCCAGGTGGAAGCGGGCGCGCTCGCGCAGGAGCAGTCGGCGCGCGGCGCCCGCGTTCAGCTCGATGGCCTCGCCGAACGCGTCCTCCACCGCCGCGTCGTCGCGATCGGCGCCCGGACGATCGGCGTCGAACACGAGGAGCGCCGTCGCCAACGCGCGCCGCTCGGGCGCGAGCTCGGCGCGCGGGACGTGCACGTCGAGCAGGTCGGCGAGCACGTCGGTCGGCAGCGTGGGACGCGCGGCCGAACCATTGCCCACCGCCGCGCCGAGCGGCGTCGACAGCGTGCCGGCCAGGCGCCGCAGTTCGAGGGCCCACTCCACGTACTGCGCGCTGCTCGCGCGCTGTTCCTGGTCGACTCCGCCACTCGCGTCGTCCCCCTCGATCGAGGGACCCGCCGGTTGGGCGACGACGCGCTCGGCCACGAGCGCCAGCTCGAGCGCGGCGGTCAGGCTCGCCCGGCGCGCCGCGCCGTCGGCGCCCTGCGTGCCGTCGACCATGGCGCGCGCCGAGCGCACGGCCAGACGCGGGTGATCGGCGGCGAGCGTCGTGGCCACGTCCGCCGCGACGCGCGCGCTGAAGTTCGCGGCCGAAGCGAAGCCGCCGTCGCGGATGAGCGCCTCGAGGTCCGCGCGCGAACCGAGGCGACGCACGAGCCCGTCGATGGTCGCGCGCGCCGCGGTGCTCGTCTCGGAGCCCCAGCGCTCGAGCAGGACGCCGATGCCCAGACCGAGGGCCTCGAGCTCCTCGCGCGACACGCCGCTGGTCAGTTCGTCGAACACGCGCAGCGCGCGCTCGCGCATCTGCTGCGGCTCGTCGCCATCGACGAGCTCGGACACCAGCGCGTAGAGCGCGCGGCCGTCCGGTGAGCCCAGCTCCACGGCGCCCGCGACCGACGCGATCGCGCCCGCGTAGGCGTAGCGCAGCGCCACGTCGTCGCTGCCGCGCACGAGAGCGATCAAGCGCTCGAGGTCCTCGGGACGCGCGAGGTCGGCGAGCGCCGCCGCCGCCGCCAGGCGCACCTCGTCGGCCGCGCGCCCGCGATCGAGCAGCGCGAGGATCGCGTCGGTCACCGATGCGGTCCCCGGCAGGCGCGCGAGGTCGTGCGTGTGCGCGAAGCTCCGCAGGCCCTGCAGCACCGCGATCGTCACGTCGGCGTCGATGGGCTCGTGCCCGAGCACGCGCTCGAGCGCGCGACCGAGGATCGCGAGGCCCTCGTCGGGGCGCACGGCCTCCGGTGCGTCGGGCCCCTCCTCGTCGGTCGCGGGCGCGACCCACGGGAGCGCGGCGACGCAGCGCGCGATCGCGTGCTGGGCCGCGGGCGCGGCGTCCTCCACGCGCGCCACCAACGCGTCGCGCAGCGCGATGCGCCGCGGATCGTCGACCGAGCGCACCTGCAGCGCGGGGACGAGTGCCTCGAGCTGGGCGGTGAAGGCGGCCGGGTCGTGTTCGCTGCCCGCGCGCGCGAGCAGCGCATCGGCGGCGCGCTCCACCTCGATCGCGCCGCGCGACAGGGCGCTGCCGAGCGCGCGCGCGGCCTGTTCGCGGACGCGCGGCGACGGATCGTCGAGCGCTTCGAGCGCGAGGTCGCCGCGCGTCTCCCACAAGAGCGCGCTGCGTCGCACGAGCTGATCCTCGAGCGCGAACATGCGCTCGCGGTAGGCGGTGAGCGCGGGCCCCTCGGCGAGCGAGGTGAGCGGCAGGAGCTCGTCGGCGGTGTCGAACCACACGCCGTACATCGCGTGCAGGGCGCGGCGCGCGGCGGCGATCCTGCGCGGGCCGGCCGCGGGAGCGAGGCCGCCGGCGATGCGCAGGCCGAGACGCGTCAGGCACAGGTCCCCCGCGACCGTGGCCGCGGCGATCCAGCCCGTGTCGTCGATCGAGGGGTCGAGCAGCATCCCGTCGAGCACCTGGACGAGCGCCACGTCCCCCTGCCCGTCGTAGCGCGCGGCCAACGCCTCGAGGTCGGCGCGGCGCCGGTCGCGGCGCTCCTTCGTGCGCGCGGCCGTCAGGCCCGGCGGCACCGGACCGCCGACGGCGCGCACGCGGGCCTCGGGATCCGGCGCGAGCGGCGCGAGGACGGCAGCCGCCGCGCCCGGCGCGTAGCCGGCTTCGACCACGCCGGTCCGCTCCTCGTCGGGTCCTCCGCTCTCCGATCCCGCCTGCGCCGCGTCCGAGCCCGGCCCGAGCGCCCACGCGACCGCCAGGGCGGCCGACGCGATCAAGGTTCGGGGGGCGCGGTGCACTGTGGTGGGCTCGGCGGTCGGTCGGGCGTGGACGGTGGAATGGAACGGTGTGGGGAACGGACGGGGCGTCGGCGCCGGCCGCGACCGGCCGGGTCGCGGAAGCCGGGCGCGTGGGAGCCGGCGCGACGACGCTCGGGCGCCATCGTACCAGTCGATCCTCGCGGGACCGGACCGGCGCGCGGCGCCCTCGACACCTTCCATCGACCGACCTCGTCCAGCGAGTGAACCCGTCCCACCGCGAAACGGTGGCGTCGAGCAGGTCCGGGAGCACGGCCGAAGTCCGCGGACGAGACCTGCGGACGAGAGCCGTGGCCGGAGCTCGACCGGATCGGTGACCGGAGCCGGAGCGCACGCCCGACCGCCGCTGCGGCTACGCGTCGGCGTCCGGCTCCGTGAGCGGCGGATCGAAGACCCGGGCGATCGCGTCCGGATCGAGCGACGCGACGCCGCGCGCGCGGGCCAGGTCGAGGAGCACCGGCGCGAGGGCGGCGGCGAGGACCCGCGCGCGCTCGGCGGCCGGATCCCCGGCGCCGAGGGCGCGACCGTGCGCGGCGATCGTCGCCGCGTCGCCGCGCACGAACGGACCCGTGAGGGCCGCGGCGGGCTCGCGCTCGGCGAGGTTCGCCGCGGCCGAGGCGATCAGGTGGCGCACGGCGTCCAAGGCGTCGGCCGGCTCGTCGAGCGCCGACTCGAACAGCGCCCGCGCCGCCTCCGCCAGGGCCACGGTGCCCCCCGCCGCGAGCGCCGCGGCCGCGTGGTAGCGGGCCTGCCGATCGGGGCGCACGACGACGGGCACGCCGCCGAGCCGCGCGACGAGCGCGCGACCGACCTCGACCGCGCCCGCGTCGCCGCCCAGACCGAACGGCACCTGGTCCAGCCGCTGGGTGCCCGCGGTGATCGCGGCGAGCGGGTGCACGAAGCCGACGGCCGCGCCCGTCCCGGCCAGGGGCGCGAGCAGGTTCGGCGGCGTGCAGCCGCTCGTGTGCAGGGCCACCGGCGCGCGGACCCCTGCGGCGGCGCAGCGCTCGGCCACCGCCCCGATCGCGCGGTCGCTGACGCACACCACGAGCGCGTCGAAGCGCTCACGCGCCAGCTCGGCGAGCTCGTCGGTCGCGAGCGCGGCCACGTCGTCCGGCAGGCCAGAGGTGTCGCGGGCGAAGGCGCGCACGCCGAGGCCCACCGCGACGAACTCGCGCACGAGGACCCGTCCCAGGGCACCGACGCCGACGACCGCGACGCGCTCGGGCGCGGGCGCACTCACGCGACGCTCCTCGTGCCGGGCTTCGTGCCGGGCGCCGAACCGGGCACGACGAGCGGACGCACGCCGTGGCCGAGCGCGCGGGTGGCGACGACCAGGCGCGGCGTGCGACCCAGGCGCGCGGCCGCGCGCGCGGCGTCGTCGACCAGGGCCTGCGCCTCGCGCGCGTCCGCTGCCGCGGCGAACAACGCCGCGCCGCTGCCCGACAGGCCGAAGCGCGGCCCCAGCGCGTCGAACCAGTCCGCGAGCGCCGGCTCCACCGCGAGCGCCGCGCGCTCGAGGTCGTTGCGCCGCGGCGAGCCGGCTCGGGGCCCGCGCGCGCCGTCCGCGAACGCGCCGTAGACCGCGGGCGTCGAGCAGCCCAGGTCGGGCACCACGAGCGCGAACCACGCGTCGCGACGGGGCGCCGGTCCACGGGCCGCGACGCGCTCGCCGCGCCCGCGCGCCGTGCCCACGCCACCGAAGCGCGCCGCGAGGAAGAAGACCGTGTCCGAGCCGTGCGCGGCGGCCAGCTCGAGGAGCCGCGCGGGACCCAGGCGCCGTCCGCCGCGCGCCGCGACGACCTCGTCGCACGCCAGGAGCGCCGCCGCCGCGTCCGCGCTGGCGCCGCCGAGCCCGGCGCGACTGGGGACGAGCTTCAGGAGGCGCACCGCGAACGCGAGGTCCGCGGCGTGCGGGTCGAGCGCGCGCGCCGCCGCGAGGTAGCCGCGCACGGCGCGCACCGCGAGGTTGTCGTCGGCGGCGCCGCGCACGTCGTCGCTCGCCGCGGGTCCCTCGACGACGAGCGGGACGCGGCCCTCGTCGCGCGCGACGGCGCGCACCTCGACCAGGTCGCACGGGGCGATCGCGACCATGTCGGTCACGAGCTCGTGGAAGCCGTCGTCGCGGCGCCCGAGGACCTCGAGCCGCGTGTTGAGCTTGGCCGGCGCCGAACAGACGCAGCGCAGCGCGGCGTTCACGCGTTCGCTCCTGCCGCGGGCGGCGCGTCCGAAGTCTCGTCGAGCCCGAGGTTGTCGATCAGGCGCACCGTCCCGAGGCGACCGGCGATCAAGCCGCGCACCGCGCCGCCACCGGCGGCAGCGCTCGCGGGTGCATCGATCCGGCCGCGGAACGGCGCGAGGTCGCGCGCGCCGCGCACGACCGCGTACTCCACCTCGAACGCGGGCACCTGTTCGAGCACGGCGGCCATGCGCGCCTCGAGCGCGGTCGCGTCGCGTTCGCCGTCCGCGAACGCGTCGCGCGCGGCGAACAGGGCGCGGCTCACCACCGTCGCGAGCGCGCGCTCGTCGGACGACAGCCGCGCGTTGCGCGAGCTCAGCGCCAGACCGTCGGCCTCGCGCACCGTCGGCACGACGACGATCCGCGGTTCGTCGCCGCGCGTCACGCCGCGCACCACGAGCGTCTGCTGCCAGTCCTTCGCGCCGAAGTAGGCGGCGTGCGGACGCACCAGGTCGAAGAGTCGGCGCACGATCGTCGCCACGCCCTCGAAGTGCCCGGGACGGTGCGCGCCCTCGAGGCCTTCGGCGACCGGGCCGGGGTCCAGGCGCTCGATCGCGTCGGCGCTCTCGTACTCGGGGAAGAAGCCCTCGAGGTCGCCGGTGAACGCCAGGTCCGCGCCGGCCGCCTCGAGCTGCGCGCAGTCCGCGTCGAAGTCGCGCGGGTACGCGGCCAGGTCACCCGCGTCGTCGAACTGCAGCGGGTTGACGAAGATGCTGACGACCGTGCGGTCGTTCTCGCGCGCGCTGCGGCGCACGAGCTCGAGGTGCCCCGCGTGGAGCGCCCCCATCGTCGGGACGAAGCCGATGCGCAGCGGCGGCTCGTCGGCGTCGCCGTCGCGCCAACGGCGGCAGAGCTGGGCGGCGGCGCTGGGCTGGTCCTCGCGGTGCATGGGAGTCGGGGTCGGAGCGTCGCTCACGCCACGGGCGCCGCGTCGACGGGGCGCAGCGACACGGGTACCGGATGCGGGGTCGCGCGCTCGGGCGCTGCGCCGCGATCCGCATCGGCGCGCAGGCGCGCGAGCTGCTCGGCCACCGTCCGCCCCGCGCCCACGGCGCCCGTGAGCACGAGGTCGGGTGCGATCGTCGCCAGCGGTTCGAGGACGAAGGTGCGCTCGGCCATGCGCGGGTGCGGCAGCTCGAGCCGCGCGTCGCACACGGTGCGGTCGCCGAACGCGAGCAGGTCGAGGTCGAGCGTGCGCGGACCGTTCGTGCGCGCGCGCGAACGCACCCGTCCGGCGCGGGCCTCGAGTTCGAGCAACAGCGCGAGCAGGTCGTGCGGCGTGCGCGTGGTCTCGACCGCGAACGCGCCGTTGAGGAAGCGCGGTTGGCCGACGGGGCCGCCGACGGGTTCGGTGGTGAACAGCCGCGATCGCGCTACGACGCGCACGCCCTCGGCGCGGTCGAGCGCGCGCAGCGCCCACTCGATCGTCGCGCGGCGCGGGCCCACGTTCGCGCCCACGGCCACGAACGCGCGCGTGCTCGGTCCATGCGTGTTCGGTCCGAGCGTGCTCGGCCCGTGCGAGTTCGGTCCCCGCGCGCTCATCCGTCCGAGCCCCCTCCGTCCGCGCCCCCGCCCTCCGCGGCGGCGGTGCGCGCACGCGAGCGGCGTCGCAGCGCGCCGACGAGCCCCGACAGCACGAAACCGTTGAAGGTCAGGAAGAGCACCGGCACGGGCGCGAGGTAGAGCAGGAGCGCGGCGAAGACGATCGCCACGAGCTGGAAGAACGACAGGCGCTCGAGCGACACGAGGTTGGCCAGGTGCGGATAGCGCACGTGGCTCACCATCAACAGGCCGAGCAGCGGCAGGACGACGAGCGCCAGGCGCGGCAACCACTCGAGCACGCCGATCCACTCCGCCGGGTCGTAGTCGAGCCCCTGGAAGATCCGCCGCGTGGGCGTCGGCGTCCCCTCGCTCGCCTCGAGCGCCGGCTTCGCGAGGATCAGGTAGAGCCAGATCGTCGAAGCGACCGCGCCGGCCGCCGCGGGCGACGGCAGCCCGGAGAAGTCGTCCTTGCGCCGCGGCGCGCCCTCCTCGCGCGGGCGTGGGTCCGGGCCGACCTGTTCGCTCGCGTCGTCGAGGTTGAAGCGCACGAGGCGCAGGATCGCCATGAGCGCGAACGCGGCCGCCGCGAGGAAGTGCACGCGCGCGGTCCCGAACGAGCCGTGCAGCACCTCCTCGTGCTCGATCAGGATCTTCGCCAACAGCGCGGGACAGATGCCGAAGGTCAACGCGTCCGCGAAGGAGTCGAGCTGCGCACCGAACGCGCTCTCGCTCCGCGTGAGGCGCGCCGCGAAGCCGTCGAGCACGTCGAAGACCATCCCCGTGAAGACCAGCGCACACGCGGTCTCCATCTTGCGGTAGAAGAGCAGGGCGTCCTCGCCCGAGTACGCCAGCGCGTCGATCCCCTTGGCCAGCGCGAGCAGCCCGCAGAAGGCGTTCGCGAGGGTCAAGAGGTTCGGGAGCAGGTGGACTCGTTTCACGGTTTCGGATCGCCGGGTCGGAGCTCGGGTCGTGGGTCGAGGCTCGGCTCGCGGGCCGAGCCTCGGTCCGCGGGCCGGTTCGAATGCCCGTTCGGAGCGCGGTGCGGGCCCGCGTCGAGCCCGCGGAGCCGGGCGATGGTAGCGGCCGACCGGCCGCGGACCAGCGCCCGGGGCCGCGGGACGCGCCGCGCAGCGCCCTGCGCCGGCGAGACTTGCGCGATTCACGCGACCCTGCGCGTGCGCTCGTCCGTCCTCGTGCACTGTCCTCGTGCACCGTCCTCGTGCACCGTGGTGCGGACCGGGACCGCCGCGCTCGACCACCCCGTCGCCGCCCGACCGCCGCGCCCGCCCCCCAACGACCGCCGAAATGCGCCACCTCCTCCACCGCCCCGCCGCCGCCCTCCTCGCGGTCCTGCTCGCGGCCCTGCTCGCCGGCGGCGCCGCCCGCCCCGCCGCGGCCCAGGGGCTCGAGGTGGACTACGAGGTCGGGCGCCTCGACGCCCGCGTCACCTACCAGCTCGAGGGCCAGCCCCTCGGCGTGGTCGTCTTCCTGCCCTCGGGCCTCGCGGGACCGACGCCCCTGTCGCTCGTCGACCCCGGCGACCCGCGCCTGCTCGCGGTCGGCCTCGACCTGGTCGCGTACCTCGCGATCGAGGTCCTCGACGCGGCCGGCCAGGGACGGCTCGGCTACAAGCTCACGCCGATCCCCGCGCTCGCCGGCGCGCCGCTGTACGCCCAGGGCGTGGCCCTCTCGCCGGTGTTCCCCGGGCCGCCCGTGTTCGGCGATCTGTCGAACCCGACGCGCTTCTCGCTGCTGCTGCCCGGCCAGTCCTCGCTGACGCAGTCGCCGATGAGCGGCCCGCGGCGCTTCCACAGCGCGACCACGATCGGCGGCGGTCCGCTCGGCTCCGACCGGGTGTTCCTCGCCGGCGGCGAGCGCCCGAACGCGCCCTTCGCGATCCGCGACGACTGGGAGATCTACGACCCGGTGTTCGAGACCTTCGCCCCCGGCGGGTCGCTGCTCGAGCGACGCTCGCGCCACGCGGCGGTCGGTCTGCTCGACGGCAGCGTGCTGCTCGTCGGCGGCATCGGCGGCGCGGCGGGCGCGCCCCTCGCCTCGGCCGAGCGCTACCGGCCGCAGTTCGACGCGGTGCAGGCGGCCGGTCCGATGCTGCACGCGCGGGTCGAGCACACGGCCACGCGCCTGGCCGACGGACGGGTGCTCGTGGTCGGCGGCTTCTCGGGGCCCTACACCCAGGACGATCCGATCGGCTATCCCGCCAGCTTCCTCGGCAACGGCCTCGGCCCCTCGCTGTTCGCGCCCCAGGCCGAGCTGTACGACCCGAACAGCGGCGTGTGGACGCCGGTGCCCTCGATCGGACCGCGCGCCGGACACGCCGCGGTGCTGCTCGGCGACGGCAGCGTGCTCATCGCCGGGGGGATCGTGCCCGTCGGACCGTCGCAGGTCGGCGTCACCTCGACCTGCCTGCGCTTCGACCCAGTGACGCTGACCGCGGCGCCCGCGCAGAGCCTGCCCGGTGACCGCGCGTTCGCATCGATGTCGCCGGCGCTCGGCGGCGACGCGCTCCTGTCGGGCGGCGGCGACGTGACCTTCGGCGGCCCCCAGGCGATCATCGACAACGCGACCAAGGGCACGCTGCGCTTCGACACCGCGTCGGGTCAGTGGCTGCCCATCGCGAACGAGCCCTCCACCGTCGGCCGCGCCTTCGTGCGCTGCGTGCGCATGGAGGACGGCACGATCCGCTACGTGCGCTTCGAGCGACCCGACGGCCGCGTCGATCCCACCTCCGCCGGCCTCGGTCTGCCGCGCGTGCACCGGCTCGACCTGGTCACCGGCGCGTGGGTGCTCGACGGCACGCTGCTCGAGCGCCGCCCCGGCATGCGACTGGCCGACCTCGAGAGCAAGACGCGCTGCCTCGTGTCGGGCGCAGCCGCGACGGCCCTGGTGCCGGGCGCGAACGGCGACGTGTCGGTCGAGGCGTACCCGTACCCCGTCAACTGATCGGCGTCCCGCGGACCGGATCGTTCGGGCCGGATCGCTCTTGCGGTGACGCTCCGCTCGGAGCGAGGGATCAGGGCAGCGGCGCGACGACGCGCACCCCCGTGTACGGATCGGCGGAGGCCTCGCCGATCTCGCCCGCGGTCCCCAGCGTCATGAACTCGCGCTCGCCGTCCACGGCCGGTCGCAGCTGGAAGGACGCGAAGCTCGTGCTGCGCGTGTAGCCGCGCACGCGCGTCCACGCCTCGGGGTCGTAGTCGAGCACGGGCTCCTGCGTGCGGTGGAACGGATCGAGCAACAGCTCGCTCACGTTGCCCATCACGTCGTAGAGCCCGAGCGCGTTGGGCCGCCGCGACGCCACCGGTGACGGCTCGTCGAGGCGTTCGTCGCGCCCGCTGAACACCTCGCGCTCGAGGAACGCCGCCTCGACCGCGTCCGCGTCGAGCGCCGCGTCGCCGTCGAACCACGCGGGATCGAGCTCGAACCACCAGTCGCCCGGCGAACCGGCGCGCGCCGCGGCGAGCCACTGGTACTTGGTCGGCAGCGTGAACCCGCCGCGCGGCAGGACCTCGAGCGCGCGCAGGAACGACACACCCACCATCGGCCGCTCGCCGCGCGCGTCGTCCTCGGCGAGGCGACGCCACTGGTCGCGCGTCAGCTCGCAGGTGGCGACGAGCACCGGCTCCACGTCGCGCGCCGCGAGGCCCGAGAACGCCTCGTTGCGCACGAAGGGACCGTAGGTCGCGAGCAGGTCGAAGTCGGACGGCACGAGCTCGACGAGGACGACGCCGCGGTGCGCGAGCGTGTCCGGCACCTCGGCACGCGCTTCGGCGAGAGCCGACAGGCGCTCGAGCGAGGCCGTCGCGAGGCTCTCGTAGCGCCGTCGCGGCCCGCTCGGCGACGGGTGCGGCGCGAGCGGCAGCAGCCCGCGCGCGAGGGCGCGCGCGTCGGTCGCGTCGGCGGTCACGGAGGCGCGCTCGACGATCGCCGCGGTCAGTCGCGCGCGCTCGAGCCGTCGCTCGACCGCCGCGAGCGGGCCTGCGTCCGGATCCGCGAAGGCCGCCAGGCGCCGCGCGAGCTCGCGCCGCTTGTCGAGGATCCAGGCCTCCGCGCCGACCGCGTCGTTCGCGGGCGCGAGCCCGTCGAGCTCGTCGCGCACCGCGGGCAAGAGCGACGCGTGTTCGCGCGCGCGCGCGACGAAGCGCTCGAGGTCGTCGATGCGCGCGGGCGCCGCGGGCCACAGGTCGTCCGCAGACGCCTCGAGGTCGTCGAGGCGCTCGAGGTCCATGAAGCGCCCGGCGAGGCGCTCCTTCTCGGAGCGCGCGTAGTCCGACACGCCGAACAGCGCGAGCGCGACGAGCAGACCGGCCGCGAGTGCGGCCAACGCACGGTGTCGCAGCACCCACTTCCTGGCCTGCGCGAGCGCACCCGACTCGTACGCGTCGACGACGCGCCCCTCGAGGAACGCGCGCAGGTCCGCGACGAGCGCGCCCACGTCGGCGTAGCGCTTGGAAGCGTCGCGCCGCATCGCCAGTTCGATGATCGCGACCAACTCGCGGCTGTGCCGCGGGTCGAGCGCGAGCAGCGGCGTCGGCGCGCCGTGGCGCAGCGCCGCGAGCGTCCCCTCCGACCGATCCGCGTACGGTGCGCGCCCGCCGACCACGTGGTAGAGGATCGCGCCCAGCGCGTACACGTCGCAGCGCGGCCCCTGCCGGTCGAGCTGACCGAACGCCTGCTCGGGCGGCATGTAGGCGGGCGTGCCGACCACGTCACCGTCGTGCGTCAGGAACGGTTGGTCGGTCTCGAGCGCTTCGGGCGCGCGGCCGTTCGCGCGTCCGTCGGCCTCGACCTCGCTCGCGCGCTTGCTCTTCACCTGCGCGAGGCCCCAGTCCATGACGAAGACGCGACCGAACGAGCCGACCATGACGTTGTCGGGCTTGAGGTCGCGGTGCACGACGCCGCGGCTGTGCGCGTAGGCGACCGCTTCGGCCGCCTTCGCCACCGCGTCGAGCACGCGCGGCAGCGTCCACTCCTCGTCGCCGTCGTCGTGCAGCGCGTCGATGACCTGCGACAGCGTGCGCCCCTCGACGAGCGCCATCGTGAAGTACGCGCGCCCCTCGTCGTCGCGCCCGAGTTCGTGCACCGGGACGATCGCGGGATGCTCGAGCTGCGCGGTGACCTGGGCCTCGTCGAGGAAGCGCGTGAGCGCGCGGTCGCCGGCCGCACCCGGTGCCGCGCGCACGACCTTCATCGCGAGGCGCCGGTGCAGGTGCTCGTCCTCGACCTCGAAGACGACGCCCATCCCGCCGCGCCCGACCTCGCGCTCGACGCGATAGCGCTCGGACGCCGGCGTCACCTCGCCCGGCGCGACCGGGCGCCCGCCGCTCGCCGCGGACGCGTTCGCGTTCGCGTCGCGCGAGCCCTCGAAGGCCGCGTCGAGCCCGCCCGCGGCCTCGAGCTGGCTCCAGAAGGCCTCGAGTCCGCGCAGCGCCTCGAGCAGGTCCTCGCGCCCGCCCGCGAGCGATTCGAGCTCGACCGGGCGGCCGCGGTCGCGCGACTCGAGCCACTGCGCGAACAGCTCCTCGGCCTCGCTCTCGAGGGGCTCGTCCGCGCTCACGCCCGCGAGTCGCCTCCCGACACGCGCTTCATCAGCGCGACCCGCGCCCGCGCGTGGAGCATGCGCGCCGCGCCGCCGCTCGGCATCCCGAGCCGCTCGGCGACCTCGTCCCACGACGCCCCGGCCTGCCGCGCGACGAGCACGTCGCGGTGCCGCGCCTCGAGCTGCGCCAGCGCCTCGGCGAGTCGATCGCCGAGCTCGCGGCGCGAGACGACCTCCGACGGCGTCGGCGCGTCCTCGTCGGAGAGCTCCGGCACGCCCGCCGCGCGCTCGCCCGACGGCGACCCGTCGATGCGCACCTCGCGGCCGCGGTCGCGCTTCGCCGCGGTGTGGAAGCGCGCGAGCTCGCGCAGGCGGTTCTCGACGAGCGTCGAGAGCCAGCGCACGAACGCCGTCTCGTCGCGCATCTCGAAGCGCTCGAAGCCCTCGAGCACCTCGACCATCGCCTCCTGCACCATGTCGCCCGAGTCCAGGTCCTTGCGCAGGTTCGCACCCATGCGCCGACGCACGAGCGCGCGCACGCGCTCCTGGTAGCGCGCGAGCAGGTCGGCGAGCGCGGCGGGGTCGCCGGACTGGGCGCGCTGGACCAGCTCCAGCGTCCGCTGCATCGAGGCGTCGGGATCGGACACCCGGTGATGGTACGCGAGCGCGGGAACGCGAGGAGGCGCGACCCCCTCGCGCGCCGCCCGCCGCGGATCAGCGCAGGACCATGGAGACGCCCATGAACCCGGGCCGGGCCACCGTGCTCGCGTGCATCCGCGCCTCGGACAGTGCGCCGAAGTCCACCTCCACCTCGAAGCCGGCCTCGCTCGCCATGCCGGCGCGGAAGAACTCGATGAGCGTGCGCGCCGACTCGAACTGCAGCGACATGGCGCCCGCCGGGAGGTCGAGCGCGCGCGCGTCGCCCTCGCCGACCGTCGCGAGGTCCAACAGCTCGGCCACGCGCTCGAAGCCCGCCGCGTCGCGTCGGCGCCCGTCCTCGACGACCGTCTCGAGCTCGGTGCCGATCAGGACCGCGTCGCTCGCGACACCGAGCCAGATCGGGACCTGGAGCAGCTGCGACAGGTCGTAGACCGAGAGCTCGTCGACCGTCCGACGCTCGACGAGGGCCATGCCCATGTCGCGCTCCACCGAGTCGAGCGTGCCCTCCACGAGGCGCCGCACCTGGTCGCCGTCGCGCACCTCGAACATGGTCGTGCCGCCGACGCCGAACAGGTCGAACGGCGACTCGCCGGGGACCTCGAGCATCATCTCCATGGCGCGCTCGCGCCGCCCCGGGTCCCCGGAGGTGTAGGTCAACAGTTGCCCGGTGAACTGTTCGAGGGCGAGCGCGTACGGATCGAAACCCAGGTCCTCGGTCGCCTCGTCGACCGCGAGCGCGGCGTAGAGGTCACCCGCGAGGCCGTAGGCCATGAGCGCGTCGGACACGACCACGCGCACCGCCGCGAGGTCGAAGCCACCGAGCTGGACGCCGATCGCGTCCGCCGGCATGCGCTGCGCGAGGCCGGCCGCGGGGTCGATGCCGAAGGCGTCGAACACGTCGGCGACGAGGCCGAAGTCGGGCATCTCGACGCCGAGGTGCAGCGCGGCGTTCGCGCCCGCGCCCATGCCGAGCCCGAAGCCGACCCACCCGATCTCCTCGAGCGCGAGGTCCTCGACGAGCGCGGGCGGGACGCTGGGATCGAGCGCCATCTCGTCGACGAGCTCCTCCATCGCGCCGCCGACCAGGAAGCCGCCCACGCAGCTCGCGCCTGCCGGCAGCGTCGCGCGCAGCGCGTCGTAGTCCGCGCGCCACGGGCCGCTGGGATCGCCGCCGTCCACGCGGCGCACCGCCGCCAGCAGCGCCGCGGTGGTCGGCCCCTTCGCGTCGCTCGACGCCAGGAGCACGAGGTCGTCGCGACAGGCCACCTGCAGGGCGCCGGCGCCGATCGTCGCGACCTCGAAGCGCCCCTTCGTCGTCCACGCGAGCTCCATCTCGAGGATCTTCGCGAGGCGCTCGACGGCGATGCGGCCGCCCACGGGCACGCGCGTCGCCGCGACGAACACGTCACCGGCGCCGAGTCCGGGCGCGGCGTGGACGAGCACCGCGCCGTCGAACAGGGCCAGGCAGTTGGCGGCCTCGGCCACGCGGCGCGCGATCGCGGGGCGGTCGTCGAGCTCGCTCGCGCGCGCGGTCAGCGCGGTCGCCAGGCGCTCGGCGGCACCGGCCGGCAGGCCGAACTCCTCGAGCGCCAGGCCGCCGAACCCGCCGCGCAGCCGGAAGCCGTCCAGCTCGCGGTCGGCGAACAGCCAGCGGATCCACGCGTTGTCGCGGGTCGCGTCGTGCAGCTGCGCGGGCGACGCGAGCTCGGCGACGAACCACGCGTCGTCGGGCACCAGCTGGAAGAGCGCCGAGGCGTCGGGAGCGACGGGGACGGCGGCTGCGGGCGGCGCGTCCTGGACGGGGGCGAGCGCCGCGAGCGCGGCGACGACGAAGGAGGGCAGCATGACGCGGGGACGAATGGACCGTGGCGGAACGAGCGCGCCCCGCACCGAGCCGTGAAGGTCGGTGCGGGGCGCGTCGAGTCTACGCGGAGACTCCGGGCCGTGGTCCGGCCGCGCGCGGTCAATGGGCGCCGAAGTGCACGCGCAGTCCGCGCGGCGTGCGTTCGACCGCCTGCGTCATGTGGCCGGCGAAGCGCGCGCGGGCGCGCTCGCCGAAGCGTGCGAGGTTCGCGAGCTCGTTGGGCACGGCCTCGTCCTCGGTCGCGGCCAGCGCCGCCACCGGACCGAAGGCGTCGAACATCGTCCCCAACGAGTCGCCGGTGCGCGCCACGTCGACGAAGAGCGCGCCCGGGTGCGCGTCGAACGCGCGCGTGAACAGCGGATCGTCCATGACCGACGGCGTGCCGGGCGGCGACGGGCGCAGCGCGCGCAGCACGTCGTCCCGATCCACGCCGACGGCGAAGGCGTCGCGGCCGAAGGCGAAGAACACGTCGCCGAGCGGCGAGGTGAAGCGGTTGAACGGACGGCCGCCGGCCTCCTCCTCCTCGATCGGCATCGGCGTCTCGCCCATCGACTCGGCGAAGGCGAGCACGTTCCACACCGCGTCCTCGAAGCGGCGCGCGTCGTGCAGCCCCATGACGAAGGTGGTGTCGCCGCCCATGAGCGCGCCCATGCCCAGCTCGCCGTCGTTCGCCGCCGCTTCGGTCTGCACGAACGCGAACTCGCCGTTCATCTGGCGCAGGAGGTCCTCGATCGGGTCGAAGCCGAGCATCGTCGGCAGCGCCGCCAGCTCCTGTTCGAGCGACGCGGCGTCGTCGCCGCCGTAGCGACCCGCGAGGTCGAGCGCCATGTCGACGAAGCCGCCCACGTCGAAGCGGGCCGCGTTCGCGCGCACGAGGCCCTCGCCGAAGCGGGCGAGCAGGTGCGTCGGCACGCCGCCGCTCGACAGGTCGAGCATGCGACTGAGGATGCAGTCCTCGGGCACGTGCATCTCGAGGTCGAACGAGAAGGCCTCGCCCTCGCCGACGTGGAGCTTCGCCGCGATCCAACGCATGTCCATGAAGCCCAGGTCCTCGACGAGCGCTGCGGGGCTCACCGGCGCGTCGACGGCCAGGCCCTGCTCGAGCGCGTCGAGCTGCAGCGAACCGAGCAGCGGCACGAGGTCGACGAACAGCCGCCCCTGGCCGAGCCCCGCGGTCGCGGCGGCGGACTCGACCCAGCGCGGGTTCGTCGACAGGCCGTCGACCTCGTCGCCGCGCTCGACAGCGGCCACGCGGTCGAGCTGTTCGAGCGCGTGCGGCACCGAGCTGCCGCCCACGAAGACCAGGTGGCGCTGCCCCTTCACCACGAACGCGGTCTGCATCTCGAACGCGTCCTCGGTCTCGGTCGCGACCAAAAGGCCGTCGCGCTCGGTCCACACCGGCGGATGGTCGAACAGGGCCTCGAGCTCGCTCGTGAACGCGTCCATCGGGCGGCCGGGCTCCATGACCAACCCGAAGCCCAGGCCGTGACCGGGCGCCGGCGAACCCGAGACGAACAGCGTGAAGGATCCGTTGAAGCCGCGGACGAAGCGCCAGGCCTCGACCACCTCGGCGGGCAGCGCGTCGATCGTCGGCTGGTCGAGCGGCTCGGTCGAGCCGAGCAGGCGCACGAACGCGGCGAGGTCGAGCCCGACCCCCGCCTCGGCCTCGATCGCGTCGAGCAGTCCGCTGCCCTCGAGCACGCCGTCGGGCCCCGCGAGGAACTCGAAGTAGTCGCTGCGCGCGACGGCGGTGTGCAGGTCGGCCACGCTCTCGACGCGCAGGAGGAAGAACGCGTCGGCCGGGACCAGGTCGAGCGAGTCCTGGGCCGCCGCGGGCGCGGCGACGAGGAGGGCGGGCGCAGCGAGGGCGGCGCCGCGGAGGAGGGTGAGCATGTGTGCTGTCGGCTGCGGGATTCGGGCGACGGGCCACCGCGACGGCGGGCCCGCGATCGGGAGTCCTCGGCCCGCGGGGCGCGGCGGCTGATGCCGAACCGCCGCGAGTTCGCCCCGCCTCGCTATCCTCCCCGCCATGAGCGAGATCGAGAGCATCCACGGCCGCGAGATCCTGGACTCCCGCGGCAACCCCACCATCGAGGTCGAGGTGTGGCTGGAGAGCGGGGCCCACGGCCGCGCGGCCGTCCCCTCCGGCGCCAGCACCGGCGTGCACGAGGCCCACGAGCTGCGCGACGGCGAAGGGCGCTACGGCGGCAAGGGCGTGCTCAAGGCGGTGGAGAGCGTGAACGACGAGCTCGAGCGCCACCTGCTCGGGCTCGACGCCTTCGACCAGGCCGCCGTCGACAAGGCGATGATCGACCTCGACGGCACGCCCAACAAGAAGCGGCTCGGCGCGAACGCGATCCTCGGCGTCTCGCTCGCGAACGCGAAGGCCGCCGCGATGGAGGCCGGCCTGCCGCTGTACCGCTACCTCGGCGGCGTCGGCGCGCGCGTCCTGCCCGTGCCGATGATGAACATCCTCAACGGCGGCGAGCACGCGGACAACAACGTCGACCTGCAGGAGTTCATGATCATGCCCTTCGGCGCCACGCGCTTCCGCGAGGCGCTGCGCATGGGCACCGAGGTCTTCCACGCGCTCAAGAAGGTCTGCAGCGAACGCGGACTCGCGACGGCGGTCGGTGACGAGGGCGGCTTCGCGCCGGACCTGGGCTCGAACGAACAGGCCATCGAGCTGATTCTCGAGGCGGTCGAGAAGACCGGCCTCACGCCGGGCTCCGACATCAAGATCGCGATCGACGCGGCGTCGGCCGAGTTCCTGAAGGACGGCAAGTACGTGGTCGAGGGCAAGGGCCTGTCCGCGGACGAACTCGTCGAGCTGTACGCGAGCTGGTGCGAGAAGTACCCGATCTTCTCGATCGAGGACGGCCTCGACCAGGACGACTGGGAGGGCTGGACGAAGCTCACCGAACGCCTCGGCGACCGCGTGCAGCTCGTCGGTGACGACCTGTTCGTGACGAACGCCGAGCGCCTCGCCACCGGCATCGAGAAGAAGGCGGGCAACTCGATGCTCGTCAAGGTCAACCAGATCGGCACGCTGACCGAGACGCTCGACGCGATCGCGCTCGCGCACCGCAGCGACTACACCTGCGTGATCAGCCACCGCTCGGGCGAGACCGAGGACGCGACCATCGCCGACCTCGCCGTCGCCACGAACGCGGGTCAGATCAAGACGGGCGCGCCGTGCCGATCGGATCGCGTCGCCAAGTACAACCAGCTGCTGCGCATCGAGGAGGACCTCGAGGGCGCCGCCGTCTACGGCAGCCGCCAGACCGCGCAGCGCCGCGCGACCGACTGAGCGCCGAGCGCGCTCCGCACGCCGCGACGATGCCTCCCGCCACCCCGCCCACGCCCGATCCGCCCACGCCCGATCCGCCCGCGCCGGCCCCGCCCTCCGGCGGCGAACCGGACGCCGCCGGCCTCGGCGCGGCCGCGAGCGCGCGCGCCGTGGCCGGCGGACTGGGGCGCCTGGTCGGCGCCTGGCTGCCGATCGCGGCCGGCGTCGGGCTGCTCGCGCACCTCACCTACCTGGGCCTGCGTCCCGCGCTGGCCGAGCGCGCGTTCCTCGAGGAGCGGCGCGCCCGCCTGGCCGCCGAGGGCGCCGAGCTCACCGCCGCCGAGGAGGAGATCGAGCGCCTCGAGCGCGCGCTCGCCGATCCGATCTACCGCGAGCGTCTGCGCTGGCGCTGGCGCCTCGAAGGGGCGACCGCGGCCGCGCGCGAGGGCGATCGCGACGCGGCGGGCGCCGAGCACGGGCCGGCGCGCGCCGGCGCGGCGGGACTCGCGCTGCCGCCGACCGCGCCGCCGCCGAACGATTCGTCGCCGAACGAGCCGCCGCCGCACGAGACCGATGGCGCGGACTCCTAGCGTGGCGCCGCTCCCCACGCGCCTCGTCGCCCTCGCGTTCGTCGCGCTCCACGCCGTCGGCGTCGCGACCGCCGCGCCGGTCGCCGACGAAGGCACCCTGCGCAACGCGACGCGGGTGCAGGCCGACGACGCGGCGGCCGACCTGTTCGAGCGCGGTGACGCGAGCCTCGACGACGCGCGCACAGCGGACGACCCGCGCGCGCGGACGGCGGCCTTCGACGCGTGGCTCGCCGCGTTCGACGCCTGCGAGCCGGGGCGCGCGGTGCCCGCCTCGCGCCCGCCCGCCGACGCCGGCGACCTGGTGACCCCGCGCCTGTTCGAGGGCCGCGGACCCGCACTCGCCCGCCGCGTCGCGCGCCTCGTGCCGAGCGAGCGCACCGCCTGGCGCGACCACCTCGCGCCCGTGGGCGACCTCGGACTCGCGCGCGCCGGCGCCCGGCCCGGACCACTGGCCGATCTGGCCGCGCGCCTGCCCGGGACGCCCGCCGGCGCGACCGCGCTCCTGCGGCTCGTGGACCTCGAGGTCGCGGCCGGGCGCCTGGTCCGCGCGCGCGGATGGCTGCGCCGCGGCGAGGAGGCCCTCGGACTGCTCGCGGGCGCCGACGAACACGGGCCCGTCGCCGACGCCCTCGGGCGCCGCGCCGCGGCCCTCGCCGCGGCCCTCGCCACCGGCTCGAGAGCGCGGCCGACGGTCGGGTCGGGCTCCCTGGTCGCGGCCGCGGCGGCGCGCGGGCTCGAGCCGGCCGGTGCGGTGCTGCTCGACGACCCGCTCGGACCCGCCCCGCGCGTGCGCGGCGTCGACCCGGGCACGGGCCTGTTCAACGGCGCCTGCGCGCTCGACGACGGGCGCTGGTGCGTGCAGACCGCCAGCCGCGTTCACCTCGTCGACCCGCGCGCGGCCCGCGTGCTCGGTCGCTTCGAGCCCGCGCTGCTCGTCGAGGAGGCCCTCGGCGCGCCGCCCTTCCCCTACCCGCCCGCCGAAGCGCCGGGCTGGTCCTTCGATCCGGTGACCGACGGGCGCGACCTCCTGCTGGTCGAGGGCCGCGGCCAGGGGCGGGCGTCGGCCTCCAACGCCCTCGTGCGCATCGCGCCGCCGCCCCCCGAGCAGCCGGCCGCCGCGGGGAGCGTGGCCCAGGTGCCGCTCGCGCGCCTGGTCTGGGCCCGGTCGGCCGGCGGTCACCTCGACCCCGGCGGCGCCCTCGCGCCCCTCGAAGCCCTGCGCGGCGCCGAGTACCAGCCGGGCCCCGTGCTCGTGGGCGACCGCTGCGCCGTGCAGCTGCGCCGCGGCACCGGCGAGGTCGAGGCGGCGCTCGAGATCGTCGACTGGCGCGACGGGCGGGCCCTGGCCACCGTCGTCCTCGGCGTCGGGCGCGAGTCGGCCGGCGAGGAGCCGCGCGGCGTCGCCGGTCGCGGGCGTTCGGCGGCCTCGCCCCTGTTCGCCGACGGCACCCGCGTGCTCGCGATGACCAACCTGGGCCTCGTGGCCCTGGTCGACACCCTGGACGGCACCCTGCTGTGGAGCCTGCGCACCCAGCGCCGCGACGGGACCGCGACGCGCTCGACGCGACCCTGGACCGGTCGGCGCGCCGTCGCCCTCGGCGAGCGCTGGTACGCCGCGCCCGCCGACTCCGACTTCCTCTACGCCCTGCCGACCGGCCCCTGGCCGGACGCCGACGCCGGCGCTGCACGGCGCGCGCCGATCGTCGGGCCCCAGGTCGCGGGCCCGGGCGCGCCGCTGCGCCGGGAGGACGCCCGCTTCCTGGCCGGTCCCGGGCCGCGCCCGGGGACCCTGGTCTGCGCCGTGCGCGCCGGGGCGCGGCAGTGCCTGGCCTTGCTCGATGCGCGCCGCGCCTCGGCCCTGCCGGGGGTCTACCTGCCGCTGGGCGAGGGCCTGTGCGACGGCGCGCGGACGCTCACAGGGGGCGAGGCGTGCCTCGTGGCCGTGGCCGGCGAGCGCCACCTCTACCTGTTCGACGCCACGCGCGAGCTCTTCCTCGTCGACCAGGACCTCCTGGTCGACCCGCGCGCCCCGCGGCCGCGCGGGCGCACCCCCGCCCTGGGCGGACCGGTGTTCGGCGACGGTGAGCGGCTCGGCGTGATCGGCGCGGACGCCCTCCTCCTGTTCCGGGCCGCCGCCGAGTAGGACGGGGCACGAGAGCACGGAGCCGCTCACACCTCGGGCACCCAGCGCGTTCCACGACTCCACGCGATTCGTCGCGGCGAACCGGTCAGGGGCCACGACGGCGTGCGTAGCGCCGCGATCGCGCGCGTTCGGTCGGCTCCCCGGCCGATCGACCACTCGACCCGAACGACTCCCCACCCGATCGGCCCACGCGCCCGATCGGCCCAAGCGACCGGGCGCCCCCCGCTCCCGAGCGGCCCACGCGCCCCAGCGGCGCCCCGATTCCCTCCCACCCGAGCGCGCCCGCCCCCGGCGCGAGCGGCGAACCTTTGTCGCGACGGCGTCGTCCGTGCGATCCTGCCGGGTACCCGACCCTGCCATGAGCTCATCCGAACACGACGCCGGCACCGCCGCAGCCTCCCTCGCCTCCCTCGACAAACTCCGCGCCGCCCACGAGCGCCTGCGCACCGAGCTGTCGAAGGTCATCGTCGGCCAGCGCGAGGTGGTGGATCAGCTGCTGCTCGCGATCCTCTGCCGCGGTCACTGCCTCCTCGAGGGCGTGCCGGGCCTCGCGAAGACGCTCATGATCTCGAGCCTCGCGCAGACGCTCGAGCTCTCGTTCAACCGCATCCAGTTCACGCCGGACCTGATGCCGTCGGACATCACGGGCGCGGACCTGTTCCACATCGACCCCGAGTCCGGGCAGCGCTCCTTCCGCTTCGCGAAGGGCCCGCTGTTCGCGAACGTGGTGCTCGCCGACGAGATCAACCGCACGCCGCCGAAGACGCAGGCCGCGCTGCTCGAGTCGATGGTCGAGCGCCAGGTCACCGCCGGCGGCACGCGGCACGAGCTGCCCGATCCGTTCTTCGTGCTGGCCACGCAGAACCCGATCGAGCAGGAGGGCACCTACCAACTGCCCGAGGCGCAGCTCGACCGCTTCATGTTCATGATCCGCGTCCCCTACCCGACCAAGGAGGAGGAGCGCGAGATCCTGCTGCGCACGACGAGCAACGCCAGCGGCGCGCTCGAGCCCGTGCTGACGCGCGACGAACTGCTCGAGCTGCAGAGGGCCGTGCGCGAGATCCCGGTCGCCGACCACGTGCTCGACTACGTGCTGGCGCTGACGCGCGGCACGCGCGTGCGTTCGGACGAGCCGCTCGAGTTCCTGCGCGAGTGGGTCAGCTGGGGCGCCGGACCGCGCGCGAGCCAGTTCCTGGTCGTCGGCGCCAAGGCGCACGCCGCCATCGCCGGCCGCGACCACGTGGCCGTCGAGGACGTGCGCGCGGTGGTCAAGCCCGTGCTGCGCCACCGCATCGTGACGACCTTCGCCGCCGGCGCCGAGGGCATCACCTCCGACTCGTTGCTCGACCGCCTGCTCGACGAGGTGGACCCCGCGAAGGCCGTGGCCGGGACCGCCGGGGTGCGCGCGTCCTGACCGGACGCGTCGCCACTCGCACCCGTCACCGCATGGCTCGCGGCAACGCCCTCTCGGCCTCGTCCCTCGACCCGGCCGTCCTCGACCGACTGTCGAAGCTCTCGCTCGTCGCGCGCAGCGTCGTGGAGGGTTTCATGGCCGGCGCGCACCGCTCGCCCCTGCGCGGCGCGTCGGTCGAGTTCGCGCAGCACCGCGAGTACGTGGCCGGCGACGACCCGCGCTTCATCGACGAGCGCATCTTCGCGAAGACCGGTCGCCTGGTCGTGAAGGAGTTCATCGAGGAGACGAACTTCTCGTCGTACATCGCGGTCGACGCCAGTCGCTCGATGCACTTCGGCACGGTCGGCCGCACGAAGTTCACCTACGCGCGCTGGTGCGCGGCGGCGCTCGCCTACCTGATCCTCAACAGCCGCGACTGGGCAGGGCTCGTGATCTTCGACGAGAAGCTGCGCCGCGAGGTCCCTCCGGGCGGCGGCGCGCCCCAGGCGCTCACGCTGTTCCGCGAGCTCGAAGCCGCCGAACCGAGCGGCGACACGCAGGTGGGCGAGCTGCTCGTCGGTCTCGCCGAACGCCTGCGGCGCCGCGGCATCGTCATCGTCGTCTCCGACTTCTTCGACGACCCCGACCGCATCGTCGACGGCGTGCGCCGCCTCTCCGTCGCGGGGCACGAACCGATCCTGCTCCAGGTCGTCGACCCGGCCGAGCGCGAGTTCCGCCTCGACGGACACCTCAAGCTCGAGCCGCTCGAGTCCGGTGAGACCGTGCGCGTCGACGCGCGCACGATCCGCGACGCGTACCTCGAGGAGATGGCGCGCCACACCGAGACGCTCGCCTCGGGCTGCCGCGCGCTCGGCGCCGACTTCGTGACGCTCGACACCGCGACCGGACTGGACGTGGCCCTGTCCGCGTTCCTCACGCGCCGCATGGGGCAGCGGAGGAGCTGACGCGCGATGTTCGACGGCGGCTTCGTCAATCCCCTCCTGGCCTTCGGCGCGTTGCTCGCCGTCGTGCCGATCGTCATCCACCTGCTGAATCGCAGGCGACACAAGCCGCTCAGCTTCGGCGCGATGCGCTTCGTGCTCGCCGCTCACCAGCGCACCCGGCGGCGCGCGCAGCTCGAGAGCCTGTTGCTGCTGCTCTTGCGCGTGCTCGCGATCGCGCTGCTCGGCCTCGCGATCGCGCGGCCGTACGTGGGTCGCGACTCGCTGCTCGAGGGGCTCACCGACGAGCGCCTCGACGTGGTGCTGCTCGTCGACACCTCGGCCTCGACCGGCTACCGCGAAGGCCTCGGCGAGGTCTTCGACCGCATCGTCGCCCGCGCGCGCGACATCGTCGGCGACCTCGACGAGTCCACGGGCGATCGCGTGCGCGTGATCCTGGTCGACGACGCGCCGCGCGCGGCGAGCGGGCGATCGGTGCGCGAAGCGGCGGCCGTGATCGAGGCCCT
>Ga0180429_10000177_pt1 | contig 58570 bp, 41 predicted proteins | sample SS_ome_FD_132428 | JGI IMG/M metagenome (GOLD analysis project Ga0180429, IMG submission 132428) | Hypersaline lake sediment archaeal communities from the Salton Sea, California, USA - SS_1_S_1 metaG | ecosystem: Environmental > Aquatic > Non-marine Saline and Alkaline > Hypersaline > Sediment ... | reverse complement strand
GAACGGCCTCCGTGATTCGGGACGGCGCGAGCGAATGATGAAAAACCCGGGACACAAAACCGATTTTTTAATATCCGGCCTAGTGCACCCCGGAAAAATCGGTATTGTGTCCCGGGTTTTTTCTCGGGAGCCGGCGCAGGATGTACCCGCCGCCTAGCCGCGCAGGCGCGTGAGCTTGCCCTCGATCTCGTTCAGGAACATCTTCGTGAGATCCGGCCAGTCGAACTCCTTGGCCGCAGCCCTGCCGCGCATGCCCAGCTCCTTGGCCTCCTTGGGGTCGCTGATGAGGGTGCGGAAGACGTGGGCGTAGGCCTGGACCTCGCCGGCGCGCATCTCCACGATCCTCACGGTGTCGCCCTTGCCGTCGATATGCCTGGCGTAAGGAACGCGGTCCGAGGCCACCAGCGGCATTCCCCCGGCGGTCATATCCATGACCGACATCCCCCAGCCCTCCATGCGCGAGGCGCTGGCGCCTATCGCCACGCGGAACTGGTCCCCGCCCGTCCCGTGCGGCAGGCTGCACAGCGGCCCCATGCACTCGTCGGGGACCCTGCCCAGCAGGAAGACTCGGTTCTCCAGGCCCAGCTCGTCTATCCGCTTCCTTATGGAATCATAGACGCCCGAGTCCCCGTCCCTCATGCCCGTGATCAGAAGGATCGTGTCGGGCGTGAGGCTGGGCATCACATCGACGAGCAGCTCCTTGCGCTTGGTCTCGTCCATGCGGCTGGCCTCGACTATGACGTTTAAGCTGTCGGGATGCTCCCTCATGCGCTCCACGATCTCCGCCGGCACGGTCCTCACGATCGGCGGATCCTCGTCTTTGAAGCGCGAGCGGTCCCCCTCCATATAGGCGAACAGCAGCTCCACGTCATCGTCCTTCACGCTCTTGCGGGGGTAGTAGACGTTGAAATCGGTCCCCGGAGGAAACCTCACCAATGGAGTTTCATCAGGCGCGCCGAGCCCCTTGGTGTGGTCGAGTATCTCCAGCGAGGTGTACGCCAGCATCCGCGCGGGCGGGACGTTCGGGTAGAGCATGAAGCCGGCGACGAGGGATGGATCGCCCACCAGCGCCCTCTCCGCCTGCTCGCGCATCGGGAAGTTCATCGCCATGTACTGCCACTTGCGCACCTTGGCCTTGAGCTTCTTATTCGGCTCCGAATCGCCGAACGGAGGCAGCGCGTCCATGTTCTCCTGCTTGAGGCTCCCCAGCGAATGCGAGGTCCAGGCGTGCCTGTTGATCCTCTCGAGCAGTTCGTTCAGGACAGGATCGCCTCCGCCCACATATTTCGCCAGGCCGATCATGATGTTCCTGGCGGCCTGGTGATCAAGGGGCGCATCCATATCGACGCCGAGCTTGTCCGCGAGCCAAGCGCCGAGCATCATCTCCTGCCAGCCCCTCACGACGAGCTGTCCGACGACGCCTCCGTCCCAGTAGTGTGAGTTGATCCAGGCTATGTGGTCCCAGGGTGTGCGCCCCTGCGCGTGCGCCTCCTCGTCTATGAAGTGCGAGAGGTTGTGCGCGATCACCGGCAGTTCGGCGAAGATCTGCTCCTTGCCTACGAAGCCCTCCTCGATCCCCGGGACGAAGACGTAGCGCGCAAGCGGCTCGTCCTCGAAGAAGTCCACGCCGCGCCTGTCGCCGTACTTCGCGTTGTCGCCTTCGGGCGCAAACGAGCGCGTCGCCACGGTCACCTTGTATCCGAGCGGCACGAGGTTCTTGGCCACCTGGTTCACGTAGGTTATCTGTCCGCCGGAGTCAGGGCCCCCCGAGGGCCACCGGATGTCGGGCCCGGGATAACCGTGGTTGGTGATGAGCAGCGCGTGCGGCCGATCCGCGGCGTGGAAGGCGGCCAGCTTGTGATGCATGTGGGCCGGCTGCCTCGCAATCTCCTGTGATATGAACGACGGGCCGGCGTGAGCGGCGTTGCCGAGAAGCGGATTGAGGGGTGTTTGGATGAACGAAGACATGAGGACCTCCCTGGGATGCCGTATTCCGAAGCGTTGTAGGTCAAATGCCCTGCGGAGGTTCAATTAGTTGATTTTTCGGCCATCTTCAAGGGCTTTTTTTGGCCCCCTTAATAACCTTATAAAAATAGCCCTGGCTCACACGCAGGTTCGCTATGGCGTCCTTGGCGCGCCCCTTCGCGGCGGCATGCGCCGCCTTGAAGACAAGCGGGAGGTAGTCGTCCACGCTTCTGCCCCTGGCGTACACGAACGGATCGGTGAACGACGGGCCGCCCCTGTCGCCGAGCCCGTAGCTCTTTATCCTCTTGTAGAGCGTGGTCGCGGCCACGCAAAGCTCCGCCGCCGCGTCGCGCACGTTGAAGCCGTTGGCGGCGAGGCACTTGGCCATGATCACGCGCTCGTAGTCGGCCCAGGACTTCGACGGGTCGTACTCGTTGCGCTCGTCTATCATCACGCCCTTCGCCGCCACCTTCGAGGGCGCGGCCGCGGTCGTCGCCGTGCCGACGACGGGCCCGGATCTCGCGACGGATGCCCTCGCCAGCGGGTGTCCAGTGGGTATCGCACGGCCGTCTATCACGTCGCCTTCGACGAGCGCGCAGCTCACCTTGATGAGGTTCTCCAGCTCCCGCACGTTGCCGGGCCAGTCGTACTCCAGGAGCCTGCGCATGAGCTTGGGCGATACCGAAAGAGCCCTGTCGCCCGCAGCCTCAGAGACGAAGTGTTCCACGAGAAACGCCAGATCCTCCGGGCGGTCGCGCAGCGGCGGCACGACTATCCTCATCTGGCATATCCGGTAGTAGAGGTCCTGCCTGAACTCCCCTTTGGCCATTAGATCCTCGAGGTCGCGGTTGGATGCGGTGATCACCCTGAGGTCGACGGAGCGTGGCTTGGTCTCGCCGATGCGCGTGCACTCTCCCTCCTGGAGCGCGCGCAGAAGCTTCACCTGCAGGTCCGTGCGCAGCTCGCCCACCTCGTCGAGAAAGAGCGTCCCGCCGCTGGCCTCTTCCAGAAGTCCCGGCTTGTCACGCGCCGCGCCCGTGAACGCGCCGGCCTTGTGGCCGAACAGCTCGCTCTCTATGAGCGTCGGCGGTATCGCCCCGCAGTTTATCGCGACGAAGCGCCCCTTGCTCCTGGCCGAGTTGTTTGAGTGAAGCGCGCGGGCGATGAGCTCCTTGCCCGAGCCGGACTCGCCGTAGATGAACACGGAGATGTCTGTGTCGGCGACCTTGTCAAGCGTGCTCAGTATCTCCTGCATCGCGGCGGAGCGCTGGGCGATCATGCCGTAGTCGAAGCGAAACTCCCCGGGCCTCCTCTTTATGATGTCCTCGTAGCGCTCGACCTTGCGCGATGCCTCCTCCAGCTCGCTCGAGAGCGAGCGCTGCTTCTCGGCCGACTGTCTCAGTAGTTTCGCAGTCTCTATGGCCAGGCCCGCCTGGTCAGTGAAGGCGTCGAGGAGCTTGACGTCCGCCCCGGCGAACGCCGCGGTACGGTGCCTGTGTTCGAGGTAGAGGGCGCCGATGACGCTGCCGCGTGCGCGCATAGGCATGCACAGTATCGAGCGAAGGGAATGCGCCGCAACGGAGGCCTCCTTGGCGAAACGCTCGTCGGACATCGCGTCGTCGGTCGAGACCGGCTGCGCGCCGTCGATCGCCTGCTTCGCCAGGGTGAGCGATAGAGCCGCCTCCTTTCCGCCGCCCTCGAGGTTCTGGCTGGCCGCCACGGAGATGCCTCCGGCCTCCTCCGCGAGGAGTATCGCGCCGGCCTCGGCGCCGGTAAGCTCCAGCGCGTAGTACAGCACCGTCTTGAGCACATAGCCCAGGTCGTTCTCCGCCGATATGAGCTTGTTGATCTCCAGTATCTTCTCGTACGGGGAGTGCGCCGACGCCGCGGGGCTTGCCGCCCCCATGGACCGCTCCGTCGCCGCGGGCTCAGCCCCGAGCCTCTTCGCCAAATCCTCGTAGGCCGCCTTCTCCTGGTCGCTCGTCGCAACCGACTCGAGCATTCCGATCAGGTCCGCGACCTCGCCCTTGCGGCCCTGCCCCTGAGCCACCTCCGCGAGCGTCGCCATTATCCAGAAGCGCTGCGGCGCCGCCTGTGGTATCCGGGTGGCTATGCCCCGCGCCTCCTCGAGCCTCATGCGCGCCTCGTCGAGGCGGCCGGCGCCCCTGGCGATGTCGCCCAGCTCCAAAAGCCCCCTGGAGAGCGCGGCCCAGTCCGACGCGGTCTTCTCCGGTATACTGCGCAGGTACTCCACCGCCGGCACGAGGTGGTCGAGCGCGGCGTCCGGCCTCTTGCGCGCGCTCTCCACGAGCCCCATGTTGATGGCTATCGCCGCGCCGCCGCGCAGGTCGCCCGTGCGCTCGTGCAGCGCCATGCCGCGCTCGTAGAAGGTGATGCTCTGGTCCGAGTCCTCGATCATCTGGTAGGCGTTGCCCAGCCCGTTGTAGGCGCGCAGCAGAAGCTCGATGTTGTGCGAACGGCGACAGACCTCTATGCACTGGCGATACGACTCAATCGCCATGCGGTAGTCGCACCTGGCGCGCCACAGCTGCGCGAGGTTGTAGTTCGCCCTGCCGATGAGCAGGTCGTCGCCCAACCTCTGCGCCACCTCCAGGTCCCTCGCGAGCACTCCCTCGGCGTCGTCCAGTTCATTGAGCGCCGTGAGCACCACGCCCAGATCGTTGTTTGTGACCTTGCTGCTGTCCTCCTCCGGCAGCACCCGCGCGGCCAGGTCCGTCTCGGTGAAGGTCCTGCGCGCGCCCTCGAGGTTGCCCTCCAGGAACTGTATGTTGCCCAGAAAGTTCTGGATGGTGAGGTCCAGCTTCATGTCGCCGCCGGACTGGGTGAGCGCGCCCTTGGCGTCGTGGAAGGCGGTGCGCGCCCTCTCGAACTGTCCGAGCTTGATGTAGGTCCCGCCCAGGCGCGTGAGCACCTCAGCGCGCCACTTAGCCATCGCGGGGCTGGCCGCGCTCGAGGCGATCGTGGCCTCCACCGCGGAGAAGTGCTCCGTCGCCGCGGTGTAGTCGTGGCCGATGAGGTAGGCCTCGCCCAGCTTCATCTGCACCTCGACGCACTTCTCGACGTCGGCTGTGTCGACCAGGTCCAAGGCCCTGCCTATGAACTTCGCCGCCTCCTCGCCGCGGCCGGCCTTGAGCGCCCGCTCGCCAAGCTCCATGGCAGCATCGAACGCAGCCTGCTCGTCGGAGCCGCGGCTCGCGTGCTCCAGCACCCACTCCTCGGCCGCTCCCGATGCTTTGAGGTCGGCGGCCATCCTGTCGTGCAGCGCGGTGCGGTGGCCGAAGGGCATCGCGTCGTAGATCACCTGGCCAAGCAGCGCGTTGTGGAAGCGCAGCGCAAAGCCCTCGACCCTGTCGAGCATCCCCTGAGATACGAGCTGCATGGCGATGGGCCCGGGATTGTCATTGCCCGTCCACCTGCCAAGCTCGGCCGCAGTCGCGGGCCTTGCGGCCGCAGCCAGCGCCTCGAGCATCCGCCTGCCCTCGTCCGAGAGCGAAGAGGCGCGCTCCAGCAGCAACCCCCCGACCGTGCCGGGTATGGCGGCCTTGGAGAAGTCCACGCCCACGTCCTCGAAGATCGCCTCGTTCCAGCGGCCGTGCTCGTCGAAGAGCCCACCGCCCTCGATGAGCGAGCGCAATAGCTCCGTGAGAAACAGCGGGTTGCCCTCCGTGCGATCGTAGAGGCCGTCGATGAGCGCCTGAGGCGGGGTGGCGAGCCCGGTGAGCGATACGATGTAGTCGCCCAGCTCCTCGCGCGTGAACGGCTTCATGCTCACGGTGGACGGCAGGAGCGCCGCCAACGACGCGCCCACCTCCTCGTTGGCCAGCGGCCTCGTCGAGATCGCGATCCATGCCGTGGCGGTCGCGGCGGGCCTGCGCGCCCTTGAGACGAGCGCGAGCAGCGAAGCCCTGGAGACCTCACCATCCAGCGCGTGCTGCGCGTCGTCCAGTATGAATGCGCACAGCCCCTTGCCCTCGGCCAGGTGCATGGCAAGCCTCTCGCTCCACGATTTGAAATCCTCCTGCTCGAGCGCGCTGGCCCACTCGATCCTTATGTCCTTGAGCTGAGCTCGGTACTTGAGCTCGCGAAGGAGCCTGGTCTTGCCGGTGCCCAGCCCGCCCTGCACGAGGCAGCCGCCGGCCATCCCCTCGACCTGGGACATCACGTCCAGGTCGGTCTCGAGGCTCGCCAGCTCCCCCTCGCGGCCTACGAAGCGGCCCTCGTCGGGCAGATACGAAAGCAGCGTCTCGCGCGTCTCCAAGGGATAGGCCTTCTCCCCCAGCCGGTTTATCTCCCTTATTACCGCGGCCGCATTGGGGAAGCGGTTGGCCGGGTTCTTCTCCAAGAGCCTCATGATGACCGAGTCCAGCCACTTGGGGAGCGTGGGGTTTACCTTCGAGGGCGGCGGCGGGATGAGCTTCTGCTGCCTGGAGATCGTCTCGTTCGCGTTGCGCGCGCGGAACGGGTTCTTGTGCGTCACGCACGAGTACCACAGAACGCCCAGCGAATACAGGTCGGCCCTGCCGTCGGCCCGCTCGCGCGCTACGATCTCGGGCGACATGTACGAGGGCGTCCCGATCAGCCGCCCCTTGGGATCCAGGCCCGCCAACCCGAAGTCGATGATCTTCACCGAAGGCTCCCTGCCCTTGAGCACCAGCACGTTGGCCGCCTTCACGTCGAAGTGATAGATGCGGAAGGAGTGTATGTAGCCCAGCGCCCGCAGCGCCTGGACGAAGAGGTCGGTGACCGTCTCGAGCTTGAGATCGCGCGAGGCATTGAGGATGTCGCGGCCCTCGATCAGTTCGGAGGTGTAGTAGTAGCGCTCGATCGCCTCGTCGAAGCCGAAGTCGAGGATCGCGGCGATGTGAGGATGGCGCATGTCCTTGAGTATGCTGAACTCGTTCTTGAACTCCTCGAGCGCGCTCTTCTTGAGCGAGGCGAGCTCCCCCTTCAGGAGCTTGAGCGCGCAGGGGCCGTCGGGGCCCTCCACCAGATAGACGTCGGAGAAGCCGCCGCCCCCCAGGACGCTCTTAACCTTGTATTTTCGGTCTATTATCTCGAACCGCTCGACCTCCATAGGCCCCCCGGTGTCAAAATATTCGCATCGTCAAAATTATGATAACACAGGGCTGTCTCATTGGAGAGTATTTTTTCATAATATGGACAATATCTCGCATAATATATAAAATGAACATTATGTTTAAAATAGATACTACCGATTGTGTATATAAACTGAACAGGAATCCGCCACTGAACTTAATATACTGATTTTTATGGTATATATTTTTTGAAGGACTTTGGCACTGGGATTGCTTAATATTATGGGTGGTGATTGAGGCACCCCAAGGGGGTGGGATCAGATGAAGACAACTAAGATGAAATATATAGCGGCAATCGCGGCCATCGTGCTCCTGGCCGGCTGCGGCTCGTCGGTATCGGCGCCGCCGGTAGATCTGCCGGCTCCGATCACGGGCAGGATAGACGTCTCCGCCCCGGACGAGGACGGAAACGTCGTGGTCACGGGCTCGGAGGGGGCAGTCGAGGGCGGCTCGCTCGTGATGGTGGTCAACGAGAGCGAATCCGCGGCACTGGAACTGAGGCTCTGGGACCTGATCGTTCCATCCGCATACGCCGCGGAGTACCCGGACATTTGCAGCGAGGAGGGCCACTCCTGCACCTACGCGGACGAGGACGGATCGTTCATCATACTGATAAAGGCCGGCACTGATGACGCGCTGACCATCGGCGTCATCGACCCGGAGACCGGCGAGTGGCTGAGCGAAACCATAACCGTGAGCGTCCCGCAGTCGGGCGACCCCAACCCCGACACCGAGAGCTGTGAGGGCCTGGGCCTAACCGGCAAGGTCGTGGACGTCGCGATAGCGCCGATTGCCGGCGTGCCGGTGCTGCTCAAGGAGGGCAGCGACACCACCTTCAACGAGCTCATCATCGGCGAGGAGGGCGAGACTACGGTCGAGGTCAGCGGCTGCTACGCACACTCGCTGGCGATCAAGAAGACCTCGACCGGCGATCTCATCGTCGTCACCAGCAAAGACGACAAGAGGATCTGGGCCGGCAGGCTCGCCGGCGGGGCAGTGGGCGACACGCGCAGCTACAGCACGACATACGAGCCGATGCATCTGGTCATGCTAGCCAACAGCACGGCGCCGATCGTGGCGATGAGGGCCTCCAACTCCGTCGTCCTGCAGCAGATAACCCTGGCGGACGGATCGGCGCTCGAGACGATGGAGATATATTACCCCAGCGCGAGCACTAAGCTCACAGGCGTAACGAGGAGCGTGGCCCTCGATGTCATCAGGATGAATAACACGCTCGACGAGTTCCTGGGGCTTCTGATCACGGACAAGGGCGACAACGTGAGCTCGTTCGTTACGATCTTCAGGGCCGACAACCTCACGCACAAGCTCACCAAGGCGCGCACCGACATAGACGCTACGGCCGACGACGTCATGAGCATAGTCGACGGGGCATTTTACATAAACAACGGCGAGCAGGTGAGGATAGCCGTACTGGACTCGGCGTCTACGAACAATTCCCTTATTCAGCTTATCATAAGCGTGACTTTGATCTCCGTGCCGGAGGAGCTGGAGTACAACGATAAACTGAGCAGCATCACCTCGTGGGATGATGTGCGAATCGGCGACCCCGCCATAAACTCGATCTCGAGTTACAACAGCGCGGACATAGGCCTGTTGAGGAGGCTCGGGGTCTCCAAGGTCTCCGACACGCTGGATGAGGCGATCGTGGCCACGAGCACCGGCTGGCTCGTCAAGCAGCAGCTGTACTTCGACACTGCGCCTTCGTCGGCGTGGGAGGAGTGGGACACCGCGGCCGACTTCGTGGCCATCTTCCTCAGCGACGGCCTGCAGATGCTCTACGGCGCCGACGCGGCAAGCGGCCAGGCTATCGACGGCAGCACGCTGATCTACTGAGTCACATCAGCACGCACTTCCGGCCGGGGGCGATCGAGCCCCCGGCCTTTTTATGCCCTTGCCTCATGACGCCCTTTGTTGGATCCTCCCCGAGATGGAAGAGCCCAGGATAATCCACGAGGACGAAGCGATCCTCGTCATAGACAAGCCCTCGGGCATGCCCTCGGCCTCGCTCAAAGAGGGAGAGCGGGGCACCGTGTCGGCATGGATCGTCGAGAGGTTTCCCGATCAGGCGGGCGTAGGCCCCGACCCGCGCGAGGCGGGGCTCGCCAACCGCCTGGACAACGAGACCTCCGGAGTCCTGATCGCCGCGCGGACGGACGAGGCGTACGAGTCTCTCCGCGAACAGTTCCGTACGGGCCGCATGCGAAAGAGGTACCTGGCGCTGGTCATAGGCTCGCCCCCGGACAGGGGGGTCGTGGACGCGCCGATCGCGCACCACCCGCGCAAGAGATCGAGGATGCTCGCGTGCGAGTCCGAGGACAGGGCACGCGAGCTCAAGGCGCGACCCGCCCACACCTCCTTCATGACGCTCAATCGCTTCAGGCTCGGGGGCGCATCCTATGCCCTCATCGAGGTGATGATAAAGAGCGGCTCCAGGCACCAGATAAGGGTGCACCTGGCGCACATCGGCCACCCCATCTCCGGAGACAAGCTCTATCGCAACCCGAAGAAGCGGGCCTCCGATCCCCTGGACCCTCCCCGACACCTGCTACACAGCGCGAAGGTCTCGCTGGTCCATACGGCAAGCGGCGAAACGATGACATTTGAGGCCAACCCGCCGGCCGATTTCGGGCGCCAGCTGGGGAGGCTCGAAGCGGTCTAGCTTTCGTTGACAGGGCGGGCGATGCCGTATACTCCTCCCGGCATGAACAGCAGACTCAAATGCGCGCTAATCGCGCTCGCGACCGTCGCGCTCGCCTGGACGACTATGGACTCGATCGCACAGACGAGCTACGGGAGGCTGGCGCTGGACAACCTCTCGGACAGCAAGGTGGGCAGCTTCCCCCGCAAGTGGCGGACCTGGCCCTTCCAGCGAGACGACGCCGAGAAGGTCTACAAGGTCGCCGAGGAGGGCGGAAAGAGGTTCATACGCGCCCACGACGAGCAGGACCTCTCCGAGCAGATCTTCCTCAACTTCAACTGGGAGATCGATAAGCGCCCGATGCTCTCCTGGAGCTGGCGCGCCACGAAGCTCCCCAAGGGGGGCATGGAGTCCAGCGGCGCCACAAACGACAGCGCCTGCGGGCTCTACGTCGTGATAGGACGCTACAAGGGGCACGCAATCAAGTACGTATGGAGCACCAAGCTCCCCGCCGGCAAGGTGGTCACCAGGCGCGACGGCAAGCTCAAGATAAAGGTCCTCGACAGCGGGTCCGCAAAGGTCGGCAGCTGGGTCTCGCACAAGGTGGACGTCGTGAAGGACTACGAGGAGCTCTTCGGCAAGAAGCTCGACAAGAACCCCTCCGGGATAGGCTTGCTCACCGACGGCAACGCTCTGCACGTGCCCTCCGGGTGCGACTACAGGGGCTTCGCCATATCGGGAGACGGCGCCTGACATGAAACTGCGCCTGACATCGGCTGCGATTATGGTGACGATCCTGCTCGCCTGCTTCCCCGCCTCCGCCAAGCGCTCGACAAAGGGCAAGAGGGTCGCCGATATACCCCAGTCCGTGGTGAGCTCCATCGCGGCGGGCGATCTGGAGACGGCCGTGATCGCGATGAGGGACCTGCCGAGCCAGCCCAAGGCGAACTACCTCATACGCGAGTGCACCCGCATAGTCACGAACGAGATGGGCCAGAGGCCCGACCGCGGGGAGTCGCACAACTACTACCAGAACCTGGCTATCGCCTACCACAATCTCTATCTCTTCCTGAAGGCCAGGGGCCTCGGCAACGAGGAGTACTTCGAAAAGGCCATAAAATTCTACAAGAAGGCCCGCCGCGCAGGCACTATACTGCACAAGGCCGAGTGCGACCTTCTGACGGCCGCGCTCTATGCATCATCAGGGGAGATGGAGAAGGCCGAGAAGAAGGCCTCCAAGATAGACGAGTTCATGCTGCGGAGCGACTTCGAGTCTATGGAGTATCTGGCCGCCTACTACGCGGCCACAGGCGACCCGCAGAGCGCCTCCGCAGCGCTCAGGCACGCCTTCGACCTGAACCCGCACCGGACGCGGGCATGGCTGGAGGTCTCCGACGACTTCCACGGCATAGCAAAAGCCGAGTGCTTCAAGGGCACCGTCGCCGCGATAAAGAAATCCAAGGGCAACCAGCAGATGAAGCTCACGCTCCCCTGCGATCCCGCCCCCAAGCTCGACATGACCGGCGGCACGCCCAGGTTCAGCTCCAAGGTCAAGCGCAGGCTCTCACGGAAAAAACGATAGAAGATCCCTGCTTGGCGGCCTCCGTGGTCGGGGCCGGCGCGAGCGAAGTATGAAAAAACCCGGGACACAATACCGATTTTTTAAAATACGACCTAGTACACCCCGGAAAAATCGGTTTTGTGTCCCGGGTTTTTTCGCGGGAGCCGGCTTTATTACTCCCAGCCGCCCGGTTATGTAGTCATTATTCCCCGTCGTCGCCTATCGCCTCGACGGGACAGGAGTCCATGGCCTCCTTGCACTGCGCCTCCTGCTCCTCGTCCTGGGGCTGCTTGGAGACGAAGGCGTACCCGGACTCCTCCTGGTGCGAGAAGTTCGCGGGGGCGATGTCGCGGCACAGGTTGCAGTCGATGCACTGCGTGTCGACGTAGTAGCGACCTTGGACGTTCTCGGCAACCCTGTCGTCACGATCGGCCATAAAACACCTCCCCCCTTTGCGCGGGACATAGCCATCGCCCAGGGGCATGTCAACTAGAACCCGCCCGCGGAGGGACACAGATCCTCCAGCACGCAGCCGCGGCACGCGGGCTTTCGGGCCGTGCACGCCCTCCTTCCGTGCCACATGAGAACCGTGGAAAAACGAGTCCAGTCCCCCTTCGGCAGGAGAGGCATGAGATCCGCCTCTATCTTGTCCGGATCCTTCTGCCCCGTCAGATCGAGCCGCTGCGACACCCGGATGACGTGCGTGTCGCAGATGATGGCGGGCTTTCCATAGGCGTAGGCGCGGACCAGATTTGCCGTCTTTCGTCCGACGCCCGCCAGCGCGGTCAGCGACTCCATATCCTCCGGGACCTTGCCTGCGTGCTCCATCGCCAACTGCGTGCAGCAGTTCTGTACGGAGCGGGCCTTTTGCTTGTAGAAGCCGGTGGATCGGACGAGCTTCTCCAGCTGCGCCGTTGGCGCCTTGGCCATGGCCCTTGCGTCGGGGTAGCGCGCAAACAGGGCGGGCGTCACCTCGTTGACCTTGGCGTCTGTGCACTGCGCCGAGAGGATCGTCGCCACCAGCAGTTGAAATGGTCCTTTGAATTCGAGCTGGCAGTCGGCCTTGGGATAGGCCTTGGCGAGCCTATTCAGGATGAGCGCTGCCCTTGATCTCTGATCGTCAGCCATCGCTTCACACCTTCTGGTCGAACCTGAAGGAGACGTTGTAGATGCCCTCCTCGAAGCTTGTCTTGAGCTCGTAGCCCGCCGTGCGGAAGACCGACATCATCTGTTTGTTCTCGTGCAGAATTGAGGCGACGAAGCCCTCGACGCCCCTGCTCCTGGCGATGTCTACCAGCGATCTCATGAGCGCCCTGCCCATCCCCCTGTTCTGCCACTCGTCGCGCACGAGGAAGGCGACCTCGGCGAACTTCTCCTCCTTGGAGTTGCGCATGTAGCGGCCGACCGCCAGGATCTTCTCGCCGGCCATGTCCTGTATGGTGGCCACGATGGCCATATCCTTGTCGTAGTCGATCGACACCAGCGGCATGACTTTAGAGTGCGGCAGGCTCTTGACGTGCTGAAAGAAGCGGTGATAGACGCTCACGTCCGACAGCGAATAGAAGAAGTCCCTTATCGCGTCCTCGTCGGTGACCTTGATGGGCCTGAGGGAGATCTGACTGCCGTCGGCGATGACCTCGCAGCGCTCGTACTCCTCCGGATAGCGCATCTGGTCCCACGGGAGCTCTATCTGGTCCTCGTAGACGTACTTGAGCTCCTTGGCCTTCCTCAACAGCTCCGCGCGGAACTTGGGGTGGGCGATGTTCATGAGCTCCATAGCCCTCTCTCGGATGCTCTTGCCGTGCAGGTCGGCTATGCCGTATTCGGTTATGACGTAGTGGACGTCGCCGCGCGTCGTCACCACGCCCGCTCCCTCGGACAGGATGGGGACTATGCGCGAGACCTCGCCGTCCTTCGCCGTCGACTTCATAGCGATGATCGGCTTGCCGCCCGGCGAGCGCGCGGCCCCTCGGATGAAGTCGAGCTGCCCGCCTATCCCGCTGTAGAACCTGTGTCCCAGGGAATCGGCACACACCTGCCCGGTGAGGTCGACCTCGAGGGCTACGTTTATGGCGACCATCTTGGGCTGCTTGGCGATCACGAACGGGTCGTTGACGTACTCCGAGGGGTGCATCTCTACGGCGGGGTTTCGATCGACGAACTTGTAGAGTTTTTCGGTGCCCATGAGGAAGGAGGCGACCACCCTGCCCTGGTCTGTCATCTTCTTGGACCCTGTCACCACGCCGGACTCTATGAGGTCCACCAGCTGGTCGGTGAACATCTCAGTGTGGATTCCGAGATCCTTCTTCTCCTTCATGAACTCGATGATCGACTGCGGGATGGCGCCGATGCCAAGCTCCACCGTGGAGCCGTCCTCTATGAGGGTCGCCACGTGCCTGCCTATGCTCCTTATGGTGTCGTCAACCTCCACGGGGTGGTACTGCAAGAGCGGGCGGTCGGACTCGACCATGTAGTCGATGTAGTCCAGCGGTATCTGCGAGTTGCCGCAGGTCCACGGCATGTTGGGGTTGACCTCCGCGATGACCAGGCTCGCGTTCTCCGTGGCGCTCTTCACTATGTCGACCGAGATGCCCAGGCTCACCATGCCGTCCTTGGAGGGCGGGCTCACCTGTACCAGGGCTACGTCCAGCGGTATCCTCCCAGAGTCGAAGAGCCTGGGGAGCTCGGAGAGGAATATCGGCGTGTAGTCGCCCAGACCCTGCTGCACGGCGTCGCGCACGTTCTCGCTTATGAAGAAGCTGTTGAAGCGATACCTCTCGCTGAACCTGTCGTGCGCGTAGGGTGCGACCCCCATCGTCAGCAGGTGATATATTTCGGCGTCGGAGACCGCCTGTCGCCCCTCGGTCAGCGCCTCTATAAGGGTCTGCGGGGCCGCGCAGCCGGTCCCTATGAAGATCTTGTCGCCGGGCTGGATATGGGCCACTGCCTCTGCGGCGGAGAGGAGCCGGCCTGAGCACTGCGATCTCCAATCGTTGTCTTTCATGTCCGCACCCTCTTCCCCGCCGCTTCGGATATCCTCACCCTGGCGTCTACGGCGACCGCCGTGGCCCTCTGGCTCGAAACCTTGAGCGGGTTGATGTCGAGCTCCTCGATGATCGGGAAGTCCATGGAGAGCTGAGATATCCTGCGGATGCACTCCGCAACCAGCTCCATGTCCACCGACTTCTCGCCCCTTACGCCCTTGAGGAGCTTGTAGGTCTTAGTCCCCACGAGCATCTCGTAGGCCTCCTCGGCGGTTATGGGCGCGAGCTGAAAGGAGACGTCGCGCAGGACCTCGACGTAGACGCCGCCCAGGCCGAACATCAGCATCGGCCCGAACTGCGCATCGCGCGTCATGCCGATGATGATCTCGCGGCCCTCCGTGACCATCTCCTGCACCAGCACGCCCTGCAGCCTGGCTTCGGGCTGTACCTCGCGTATTCGGCTCATCATGAGTTCGAAGGCATCGCGCACCTGGCCCGGTCCGGCCAGCCTCACCTTCACGCCGCCCACGTCCGATTTGTGCACTATGTCCGGCGAGACGATCTTCATGACGACCGGGTACCCGATCCCGTTAGAGGCGGATACGGCCTCGTCGGCGCTGGTTGCCATGCGGGACTCCGGGACCACGAACCCGTATGCGGCCAGGATCGACTTCGAGTCCTGCTCGCCCACGTTCAGCTGCCCGCGCTTGCGGCAGAGGTTTATCACCCGGTCCACCTTGGTGGTGTTGACCGAAAACCTCGTTATCACCCTGGGCGGCCTCGCGCGCCACTTCACGTAATCGCACATCACGTTCAGCGACTCGACGGCGCGCTCGGGCGTGGGATAGTGCGGTATGCGGCTCTTCTGCAGCACCTCTATGCCGGCGGAGACCCTCTCCGCACCGATGAACGAGGCCACGACCGGCTTGTCGTAGCGAGCCGATACGGCCGAGATCTCCTCGGCGGCCCTCCTGGAGTCGGTCATCGCCTGGGGGGTGAGCAGCACGACGGCCGCGTCCACGCCGTCGTCGGCCAGCACCGCGTCCAGCGCCCTGCCGTAGGTCTCCGCCAGCGCGTCCCCGAGTATGTCGACGGGGTTCATCACGTTGGCCGCCTTGGGGAGGAAGGATCTGAGCTTGTCCTTGGTCCCTTCGGAGGGCTTTGCGAACTGAAGCCCGGCGTTCTCTATGGCGTCGGCCGTCATTATCCCGGGGCCCCCGGCGTTGGTCACCACCGCAACCCGACGACCTTTGGGAAGCGGCTGGTAGGAGAAGGCCTGCGCGTAGTCGAACAGCGCCTCCAGCGATGGCGCCTGCAGTATGCCGCTGGTGCGAAAGGCGCACTCGTAGGCCATGCGCGCGCCGGCGAGGCTCCCGGTGTGAGAGCTGGCGGCGGCCGCCCCGGCCGCGGTGGTGCCCGCCTTGATGAGGATGACAGGCTTCGCCTTCGTGACGCGCTCGGCCGTGCGCATGAAATGCGGTCCGTGGAGTATGCTCTCGAGATATCCTACTATGACCTTGGTGTCCTTGTCCTTACCGAGCTCGTCGATGAGAAGCTCCTCGTCTATGTCGACCTTGTTGCCGATGCTTATGAGCTTCGAAAAGCCGATGTGGTTGTCTATCGACCAGTCGATGATGGCCGTGCAAAGCGCGCCGGACTGCGAGATCACCGCTATGTCGCCCTCCTCCGGGTGGTTGGCGGCGAACGATACGTCCAGTTTGTGCTTGGTGTTTATGAAGCCCAGGCAGTTGGGGCCCAGCAGGCGCACGCCGCTGGTCATGGCGGCGTTGTACAGCCTCTTCTCCAGGTCGGCGCCTTCGGGGCCCACCTCCTTGAACCCCGCCGAGATCACTATCGCCGCCCCTATGCCCTTCCTGCCGCACTCCTCGATGAGCCCCGGCACGAGATTTGCCGGGACCGCGATCACGGCCAGGTCGACGCCGTCGGGCACGTCCTTGAGGTCCGCATAACATCTATAGCCCATGACCTCGTCGGCCTTGGGGTTGACGGGATAGACGTCACCTTCGAATCCGTGATCGACGAGATTCTTTATGATGGAGTGGCCTACCTTGCCTTCCTCGCGGGAGGCCCCGACGACCGCCACGGCGCGGGGCGCAAAGAGTTTGGATAGCACCTTGGACCTCCTGATTGGACGGGAATTATTTAACGCCGGGCGGGTGCTAAGTAAAGGGCTAAGCCCGGCCGGAGCGGAGGCCTCCGACAAACTCACGCACATCGAGGCAGTTGAGCACGTCGCCCTTCTCCAGCCAGCCCTTCCTCGCCACGGACACGCCGTAGCTTATCAAGGAGATGTCGTCGGGGGAGTGGGCGTCGGGACATATGACGAACTTGGCGCCGGCCTCCTTGGCGCGCTTGCACAGGCGCCAATCCAGGTCCAGCCGCTGAGGGTGGGCGTTTATCTCGAGCGCGACGCCGAGTTTCGCGACCGCACCTATGACCTCGTCCATGTCCACGGCGTAGGGATCGCGGGCCAGAAGCAATCTCCCGGTCGGGTGCGCCAGCGCGTCGACATGCGGGTTGGAGATCCCCTTCACGATCCTGGCCGTCATCTCCTCCCGCGACATCCCGAATCTTGTGTGTATCGCCGCTATAACGATATCGAAGCTTTCCAGCACCGAATCCTCGTAGTCGATCGAGCCGTCCGCAAGTATGTCCACCTCTATGCCCTTGAGCACCACGAAACCCTTGAGCTTCCTGTTCAGGGCGTCGATCTCCTTGTGCTGCCTGCTCACCTGCGCGGGCTTTAGCCCCCCCGCGACCGTCAGCGACTGGCTGTGGTCGCATATCGCGAGATACGAATAGCCCTGCGCCTTCGCGGCCAGCGCCATCCCCTCGACGGTCGCCTCGCCGTCCGAATAGTTGGAATGTACGTGTATGACCCCCCTGACGTCACCCTCCTCGATGAGCCTGGGCAACCTGCGCTCCGCGGCCGCCTCGATCTCGCCCATGTCCTCCCGAAGCTCCGGCTCTATGTAGTCCATGCCGAACTTGCCGAACAGCGCGGCCTCGTCGGCGCACCTGGACGAGCGCTCCGACCCCTCCTTGAAGAGGCCGTACTCGTTGAGCTTGAGCCTCTTAGACTTCGCCACCCTGCGCATCCTCACGTTGTGCTCCTTGGAGCCGGTGAAGTAGTGCAGGGCGAACGGATATTCCCTGTCGCCGAAGACCCTGAGGTCGCACTGCATGCCTGATTCGAGTATCACCTCGGACTTCTTGTCGCCGCGCTGCACGACCCTGAGGTGATCCGGCATCGATACGAAGCGCTCCATAACCGCGGCCGGCTCCTTGGACCTCACGATCACGTCTATGTCCTTGACTATCTCCTTGCGCCTGCGCACCGAGCCCGCTATCTCGCACGCCTCGACCTCCGGCCAGGCGCCGACCTCCTCTATGATCTCCTGCGCCTGCCCCAGCGCCTCGGCCAAAAGCCTCTTGCCGGCGAAGCGCTTGAGCATCTCGATGCCCGCCAGTATCCTCTGCTCGGTCTTGGCCCCGAAGCCGGGCGCATCGGCGAGCATGTGCCTGCCGCACAGCAGCTCCAGCTCGCCCACGGTCTTTATGCCCCTCTCCTTCCAGATGTAGGCGACCTTCTTGGCCCCCAACCCGGGTATCGATAGCATCTCGACGACGCCGGGCGGCACCGACTTCTTGAGCTTTTTGTATTCGGAGATCTCTCCGCTTCGCGCGAGCTCGGCTATGTGGTCGGCCAAGCTGCGGCCGATTCCCTTTATCTCGACGAGCTCGTCGGCCTCGATCAGCGGAGCGATGTCGCCGTCCAGGCCCTCGACTATGCGAGCTGCGTTGTGATAAGCGCGTACCTTGAACGGGTTGGCGCCGGTCAGCTCCAGAAGGACGCCGATCTGCTCGAGCGCGTTGGCTATCCGCTGTTTATCCATGATCGGCGTTCACCGCTTTATCCCGAACTGCCTAATCTTGCGGTAAAGGGTGTCGCGGCCTATGCCCAGAAGGCCCGCGACCCTGGAGATGTTCCAGTCGCAGCTCTGTAGCGCCTTGCGTATGTGGGCAGCCTGGAGATCCTCGAGCGACTCTATGCCCCCCTCGTCGAGCCGCGGCGCTGCGGGCTCCGCCTCCACGGCTCCCAGAGCGATGTCATCCGAACGGATCTTGGCCTGCTTGGCCATGACCGCGGCGCGCTCGATCGCGTTCTGCAGCTCGCGGACGTTGCCCGGCCAGTGGTATGCCATGAGCTTCTCCCTAGCCCCCTTGGAAAACCCCTGGAGCTTCTTGCCGACCTTCCCGGCGAAGACCCCGATGAAGTGATCGGCCAGGGGCATGATGTCATCCGGCCTCTCCCTGAGCGACGGCATCTCTATCGGGAGGACGCTGAGCCTGTAGAAGAGATCCGAGCGGAACGTCCCCTGGGCCACCGCCGCGACCAGATCTATATTGGTTGCGGCGATCACGCGCACGTCCACCTTTATGTCGCGCGTACCGCCTATCCTGTTGAACGTCCTCTCCTGCAGCACGCGAAGGAGCTTCGTCTGCATCGACGCCGGCAAATCGCCGATCTCGTCGAGGAATATCGTCCCGCCGCTGGCGTGCTCGAACTTGCCGTGCTGGCGCTCGAAGGCGTCGGTGAAGGAGCCCTTCTCGTGGCCGAAGAGCTCGTTCTCTATGAGCGTCTCCGGCACGGCCGCGCAGCTTATCGCCACGAAGGGCGCGAGCCTCCTCGGCCCGTTGTAGTGTATCGTCTTGGCGGCCAACTCCTTGCCCACCCCGCTCTCGCCGCTCACGAGGACCGTCGAGTCGTTCTCAGCCAAGAGCCTCAGGTGCTCCACCGTGGATTTCATAAGGTCGCTTTTGAATATGAACTTGTCGAAGCCGTAGGTCTTGGTCAGGTCCCTCTCGAACTGTGCTATGGTCCTGAAGGCGCGGCGCGACTCGACGGCGTTGACCACCTTTATGAGCAGGGCGTCGTGGTCGATGGGTTTGACTATGTAGTCGTAGGCCCCCTTCTTGATCGCATCTATCGCCGTGTCGAGCTTCGAGACGCCCGTCACCATCACGACCGGGAGCTTCGCATCGAGTTCGGCTATCCGGCCTATCAGGTCCATGCCGGAGAGATCGGGCAGGCCTATGTCGAGGAGCACGCAGTCAGGCGCCTCATCGCCTATCGAGGTCATCGCATCCCCGGCCGTCCTCACGATGCCGGTCTGAAAGCCCTTGGCCACGAGCCACTCCGACAGCGTGGTGGCGAAGTCGACGTCGTCGTCGACCAGAAGCAGTCTGCCCTTGTATTTCATCCCGACCCCCGAGGTGTATTAATATAATACACCAGCGCCATACCTAATGCACCAGTTTATATGGCGCAAAAGACCTTCACCTCTTATCCGTTCATTTATGGTAAGGCTCGCCCTTGATGATCGTGAAGGCGCGGTAGAGCTGCTCCAGAAGTATAGCCTGTGCCAGCTCGTGGGGGAATGTCATGCGCGACAGGCTCATCGAGGAGTCGGCCCGCGAGCGACTCCTCGCCTCGACCCCCTCCGGACCCCCTATTATGAAACACATCCTCTTGGTGCCCCTCATGCGGTGATCCGAGAGGAACTTCGCAAGATCCTCAGAGCTGCGCTCCCTGCCGCCGGCGTCCAGGAGGACGACGTGGTCGCCGGGCCTGAGGTTCGACAGGAGCTGGGCCTCGTCTCGACATGGGATCACGTGCAGGCCGGCGTAGTGGCCTAGCCTCTCGGCGTAGTCGGCGGCGAGCTCGGCTATCGGCCTGGACCTTATCTTGCCTATGGGCAGCACCAGGAGTTTCATGGTCTCGCCACGGCCTACCGCGCCGAGGCGCAAAATACAACCCCTTGCGGCAGACCCCTTATTGTTCTATGCCATGCTCCATGTCCTTCGCCGACCTGGCAATCCCCTCGCCCGTACACGGCTCCTTCACCTATTCGGTCCCGGAAGGCATGGCCCTGCGCCCCGGCGCGAGGGTCGCCGTCGAGTTCCGCCGCAGGCCGGCCGTGGGTTTCGTTCTCTCGCTGAGGGACTCGCCGCCCGAGGCGATCGACCCGTCGCGCATCCAGCCAATCGTGGAGAAGCTGGACGACGAACCCTCGCTCTCGCCCACGGTATTGGAACTCGTAGGGTGGATGTCCGGCTACTACTGCGCCCCGATAGGCGAGGTCGTGCGCGCGGCGCTCCCCGCGAGACTCACGCAACCTAAAGCGCCCAGGACGACCAGGCCCACCAGGCCGCACGACGCGCACCCGTTGGAGTCGGAGGCGGTCGTGCTCAACCCCGAACAGCGTGCGGCCCTGGAGGAGATACACGCGCAGAGCCTGCGCTGCGGCCACAGGACCTTTCTACTCCACGGCATCACCGGGAGCGGCAAGACGGAGGTCTATCTGAGCCTCATCGGGAGGCTTGCGCGGGAGGGCAGGCAGGGGCTCATCCTCGTCCCCGAGATCGGGCTCGCGCCTCAGCTGGCCGGCCGCGCGGCCGCGCGCTTCGGCGAGCGCGTTGCCGTCTACCACTCGGGGCTCACCGACGCCCAGCGCCACGAGCAGTGGACGCGCGCGCGCAGCGGAGAGGTCGACGTGGTCATCGGCACGCGGTCTGCGCTGTTCGCCCCGCTGCCGAAGCTGGGCGCGATAGTCGTCGACGAGGAGCACTCCACCTCGTACAAGCAGGACGAGGGCTTCACCTACAACGGCAGGGACTCCGCCATAATGCGCGCGCACCTGGAAGGCGTGGTGTGCGTGCTGGGCAGCGCCACCCCGACGCTCGAGAGCTATGCGGGCGTGCGCAGCGGAAAGTTCTCCATGAGGGAGCTGCCCAACCGCACCGGCGGTTCGCGCCCCCCCTCCATAGAGGTGGTGGACATGCGCGCGGTCAGGGGTCGCACGGCGGGCCTGAGTTCTCTGTCGCCCGAGCTTCACGAGGCGATATCGCGGAATCTGGGCAGGCGCGAGCAGTCGCTGCTCTACATAGGCCGCAGGGGCTTCGCCTCCGCGATGCACTGCGAGGCCTGCGGCGAGCTCGTCTCGTGTCCCAACTGCGACATCTCGCTCACCATGCACACGGGGGGCCGGGCGGACTACCTCACCTGTCACTACTGCGACTACACATGCGCATCCCCCGAAGCATGCCCGGCGTGCGGCGCCGCGGAGATGAACCCGGTCGGACAGGGGACGCAGAGGCTCGAGGGCGAGCTGCGCGACTTCTTCCCCGACGCCAAGATAGAGAGGCTGGACAGCGACATGGCGGCGAGCACGAAGGAGCGCCGCAGGATACTGGACGGCATGCGCTCGGGGGGGATAGACATCCTGGTCGGGACGCAGATGATAACGAAGGGCCACGACTTCCCCGGCGTGACGCTCGTGGGAGTGGTCTCCGCCGACCAGGCGCTGGCCATACCGGACTTCAGATCGGCAGAGCGCACCTTCCAGCTGATAACCCAGGTCGCCGGCCGAGCCGGGAGGGGAGAGATCCACGGGCGCGTGCTCGTCCAGACCTGGCAGCCCGAGCACCCGGGCATAGCCGCAGCCACGCGAGGCGACGCGGCTGGCTTCGTGGAGCGCGAGCTAGCCTTCAGGGAGCGCGCGGGCTATCCACCCTTCAGGCGGCTGGCCGCTGTCAGGCTCTCATCGCTCAAGCGGGAGGATGCGAAGGCCGCAGCCGCGCGCGCGGGCGAGATCCTCAGAGCGGCGGCGGCCGACGGCATCGAGGTCCTGGGACCGGCGCCGGCGGGCGTGGAGAGGGTGCGCAACCGCTACCGGTGGCAGCTGCTCGTGAAGGCCGCAAGCGCCGCAGCTCTGGCTCCATTTCTGGCCAAGGTCCGATCCGAAATCCAGGCCGCCACCCCCCGCGCGGTGAGGCTCTCCATCGACGTAGATCCGGCCAATCTGCTGTAGAAAAGACCCAAAAGAGCCTCCAATCCAATATTGCCCAATAATATCAAGTAGTTGTTGCGTTAAAATTTTTTTTGCCCAACACGCAACTTGGGTACCCCCTGCCGCCGATAATACTAGTGGAAGCGATAAAGACAGCAGCAGGGAGTCACAAAGTTTGACCCCCCCCTTTGGGCCCTTCAGCGATAGTGTTGGAGGGTCCTTTTTTATCCGAAAACCTTGCGGACCCGGTCCTTACCTGTAATTATATTGAGTATATGATTCGCAAAATCGTGAAATACCCGAGCCCGGTGCTCCAGAAGGTCGCGCAGCCCGTCGAGAAGGTCACGGACGACATCCGAAGGCTTATCGACGACATGGCCGAGACCATGTACGCCGGCGACGGCGTGGGGCTGGCCGCCCCCCAGGTTGGCGAGTCCGTCCGCGTTATCATCGTGGACGTCAGCGGCGGCTCGCTCTCCGAGCAGGAGGGGCTCTTGAAGATGATCAACCCCGAGGTCCTGGAGGGATCGGGCGAGATCGAGTTCGAGGAGGGCTGCCTGTCCGTCGACGACATGCGCGTCCACATGAAGCGAAATGAGAAGGTGAAGGTCCGCTATCTGGACGAGAACGGGGCACAGCAGGAGATGGAGGCGAACGATCTGCTGTCTGTGGCGATACAGCACGAGATAGACCACCTCGACGGCAAGCTCATAATCGACAACGTGAGCCGCCTCAAGCGCGACATGTACATCCGCAAACGCAAGAGGCTGGACGACAACCCCGTCGCTTTCTGAGATGGATATCCTCTTCATGGGATCGGCCGGATTCGCGGTGCCCTCGCTGGGGGCCCTGGCCGACTCGCACCACGACATACTGGAGGTGGTCACGCAGCCGGACAAGCCGGCCGGCCGGGGGATGCGCCTGCGCGCCTGCCCCGCCGCCCAGCACGCCAGGGAGCGCGGGCTCGCCGTCTATCAGCCGCCCAGCGTGAGGAAGCCCGATGCGATCGAACACTTCCGCGAACTATCCCCCGAACTCATAGTCGTGATAGCCTACGGCAAGATACTGCCCAAGGATCTCCTGGAGCTCCCCACGCGCGGCTGCATAAACGTACACGCATCGCTGCTGCCTAAGTACAGGGGGGCAGCCCCAATCAACTGGGCCATCGCCTACGGCGAGACGGAGACCGGCGTGACGACGATGTTCATCAACGAGGACCTCGATGCGGGCGACATGCTGCTGGCCGCCAAGACCCCGATAGGCCCCGAGGAGACCGCGCAGGACCTGCACGACAGGCTGGCGAGGATGGGCGCGGACCTCTTGATGGCGACGATACGCGAGCTCGAGGAGGGGGCGCTCAGGCCCAGGCCGCAGGACCACTCGAAGGCGACGCTCGCACCTCTCATCAAGAAGGAGGACGGGCACATCGACTGGTCGATGTCGGCGATCGCGATCCACAACCGCATGCGCGCGTTCACTCCATGGCCGGGTTCGTTCACCACGCTCCGCGGGAAGGCGCTGCGAGTACATGCGGCGGAGCCCAGACAGCTGGCCCACGACCAGGAGCCCGGCACAGTGCTGGACCGTGAAGATCATCTTTGCATCGCCTGCGGCGATGGCGTATTGGACCTCAAGGAGGTGCAGATGGAGGGCGGCAGGCGCATGAAGGTCGCCGACTTCCTGCGCGGGCACAAGGTGCCCGCGGGAGAGGCGCTGGTATGAAAAGGCTCATCGCACCGTCGATACTCTCGGCCGACTTCGCCAGGCTAGGAGACGAGATACGCCAGGCGGAGGCCGCGGGAGCGGACGTCATACACGTCGACGTGATGGACGGCCACTTCGTGCCCAACATAACCATCGGCGCCCCCGTGGTGAAGAAGATACGCCCGGTAACCAAGCTCCCCCTCGACTGCCACCTCATGATCGAAAACCCCGAGCGCTACATCGGCGACTTCGCCAAGGCCGGCGCGGACTGGATATCCGTCCACGTCGAGACGACCGACTTGAGGGAGCTTCTCCCCGCGATCAGAAAGCTGGGCTGCAAGGCCGGAAGCGTCATCAACCCGCCCACGCCGGTCGAGAAGATCCTCCCCTTCGTAGAGATGTCGGACTTCGTGCTGGTCATGACCGTCAACCCGGGTTTCGGCGGGCAGAGGATGATCGAGGAATGCGTGGAGAAGGTCGCGGCGATAAGGAAGCACATCGACTCCAACAAGCTCTCCACCCTCATCGAGGTCGACGGCGGCGTAAACGGAGAAACGATCGGGCGGGTGATCGCAGCCGGCGCGGACGTCATCGTCGCGGGTTCAGCCGTCTTCGGGACGCCCGACTACGCCGCGGCGATCGAAGGCCTCAGGGGTCGCTAGGTCCGTCATTTTTCCGTCGCACGGACCTCGCTTTATCGAATTGATATAGGCGTTCCCTGGTCGGCCGTCCGAAATATCTCAACTATTCCAAAGCATTGCCCACCCTCAGACACAGTCCAAAAAAAGGCACGTTTCTTGCTGAAGATACCCCAGGAGGACAATCGTCCGTCCTCAACGGAGAGGGGGGTCTTATGTTCAGCGGAGGCGTGAAGCCTGATTCTGTCGGCCGCAAGCCGCGGCACATCGGTATGGCACGCACGGAGCCCTGGGAGAGGACGGAGGCCAGGATCAAGGCCAACTGGGAGTCCCTCAGGAAGATAGGCGTGGCATCTGGGGGCACGATAGAGCACGAAGGTCTGCAATTTAAGTCCGACTATATCTCCTTCACGCTCGATCAGGTCGTGTGGAAGGGTTCCCGTACCGATCCGGGCGCAATGGGACTCGAGCGCTACGGCATAAAGGTGGAGAATCTCTATAAGGTGACTAGCAGTCACGGCGACGAACGTTTCCTGCTCCTCTATGACGTCGCCGAAGACGGAAGCATACGGATCCACAGGAGCCCAGAGGAACACCCCGCCTATGCGGAGGCCATGGAGTTCAATCGCGAGAGGATCGCTCGGGCCGCCGACAGCCAGTTCCAGGTCCTCACCGCGCCGGAGGCCCGCTCGCACAGGGAGATGAGCGGAGCCAGGATCCCGGGCGTGACCCGCTTTGCGGAGAGCTCGGAAACTTGGGAGAACGCACACATCGGGGATGTGATCGCGGACATGCACGAGAGCACAGCTATGCAGTTCGTGAGGGACTCAGTTCGAGGGGCCAAGCCGGCCGACGGCTATCCCGGGAACCTGACGACCGGAGAAAGACAGGGGGAAGAACCGATGCCCCTCATTCGCTCCGACCTCATGATGAAGGCGCTGGAGAACTCCCCCTTCCACGGGGACGAGCGCGTAGCCGACATGATCGCTGACAAGGCCGGTTTCGTGCGGCTGCACATAGAGGACAAGGGCGGCTCCATGGGCGGCGGGGCGGCGGCGGAGATAACGCTGCCGGACGGCAACGCCAGGCCCATCAAGATGCCCTTCCAGTTCTCGCAGAGCGGATCGGCTGACTACTACATCCCGAGGGAACATCTGGAGAAGTACGGCTTCCTGCCTAGGGGAGGATGAGGTCGATGTAGCTGTCAGCATCCGAATCGAGCCGACGCGCTTCGTCGAGGCAGCCGTTTTCCTGAGCGCACATCATTCCCAGGAAATCCGGAAGCGACAGGTAGATGTAGGTTAGCGGGAAGCTCGGGTCGAACAACAGCGCCCTGATAAAGTGATGATAAGCCGCGAGATCGTCCAGCTCCTTGTTGCCGACGTTCTCCTCGTAGACTGCCATGGCTGCCAACGGCGGAACTGTGGCGACCGATGCCAGGTCCGAATGGATGCCGAACTTCGTGTCGACCACCACATCCGAGCTTTCGGCCTGCACCTTCACCGCCATGTGGAGTATGGGCTCTCCGTCGGGGTCGCGGCGCACCCAGACAAACTCCGGATTGAGCCCAGCATATCTATAAGCAGAATAGAGGATCCTGCTGGACTCGGTGCAGTCGGCGGTTCCCCTCCTTATGGCCGACAACGAATCGAGCTCGTAGCTTATGTTGTCGAGTATCTGGATATCCAGGCCATCGGGTGAAAATATCCAGTCGCGGATGTACTTCGCTGCCTCTACCGTGCCGAGGCCCGAAGCCCCGTCAGCCCTCTCTCGAATCGCCCCTCGGAGGATGATGTCGGCATCATTCTCCGGATCGCCGTCGTAGATGAACCATGGCGGCCTGAAGCCCAAACCCCAAGCCTCGTTTATGAAGAGTTCGGCCTCCTTCACCGGAGCATATCCGTCGATCGAAGCGATGTCGCGCTCCATTAGCTGTATCGACTTATGGTATACCTCCTGCGCCTGTAAAACACCGTCTGGAGCGCACGTCCCCGCTGGCGGATCGAACGCAACGCCCTCCAGGCCCGTGTCTATGTCGGCGAACGAGTATCCGCGATCGACCAGGAGCTCGCAGAGCCCCTCGGCCAAAGGATCCACAGATCTTATCTCGCGGCAATATGACAAAGCCCACCCCTCCCTGCCACTTATCGCTCCCACATAAAAAATGTTGCGAACTATTCTATCAAGGCCTTTGCCTTGGATATAAAAACGGGATACCCACGCGCCTTCGTCCTCTTTCCCCTTTTATTTTCAATGTCTTACGCTGAGATACCGCACCCCTCGCGCCCGCGTGCTGGCCGCGCAGTGCCGCGCAGTCGGCCAAAAAGACCGAGTGCTTTCCGAAGCGGGCGGCCGCCTCGTCCACCGCCTTGAATACGCGTTCGCTCTCGATGGCGCGCCTGGGGTCCTCGAAGAGCGTGAACTGCGCCGGGGCCGGGTCGGTGAGGTCGAAGAGCACCACGCCCGTAGCGCGGTACGTCGAGCCCGGCCTGAAGAGCCCCTCGAAGAGCGAGCGGAGCACGCCTGCGATCTCGTTGGTGGAGGCGGTGGGCCTGGCCAGCTTCGCCTCGGCGCCGGCCCCGTCGAAGCCCTGCGTCCTGAGAAACAGCGCCACGCCCCTTGCGGCCAGCCCGTGGCGGCGCGCCTTTATGCACGCCGACTCCAGGTTCCGAAGCGCGCGCGCCCATACGTGCGCGCGGTCCGCCGACGGCGGCGTGAAGGTCTTGGTCTTGGAGATAGAGACCTGCCTGGCCACAGCGTCCTGCGACACCCCGTAGACACACTCGCCGCGCAGCTCCGCCCAGAGCTCGCGCCCCACCTTCCCAAGCAGCTTCGACGCGAAGGCCTCCGGGCGCGACACGAAATCCAGCGCGGTCCTGATGCCGTGCTTCTCAAGGAGCGCCACCGTGGAGGGCCCGAAGCCCCAGACCTGCGCAAGCTCCGTCCTCGCCAGCAGCAGGTGTATGTAGCGGCCGCTCACCGAGGTGAGCCCCGCGGGCTTTCTGAGCTTCGAGCAGAGCTTGGCCAGCGACTTGGAGAGCGAGACGCCCGCCGAGACGGTGATGCCGAGCTCCTTTCGGATCGCCTCCTGCACGCGCGCGGCGATTCCCTTGTAGTCGGAGCGGTACATGCGACGAAGGCCGGTGAGATCAAGGAAGCACTCGTCTATCGAGTACTCCTCCACCGTCGGCGTGAAGCGGCGCATGATCGAGAACATGCGCCTGGAGAAGAGGCTGTACGTCTCGTAGTCGGACGGCAGCACCACGCAGTCTGGGCAGACCCTTCTCACCTGCCACAGCGGCACACCGCGCTTCACCCCGCGCGCCTTGGCCTCGTAGGAGGCGGCCGCGACGATCCCGCGCTCGGCGCCGGTTATCACCGGGCGGCCGCGGAGCTCGGGGTGGATCGCCTGTTCGACCGAGGCGAAGAAGGCGTCGGCGTCGATGTGCGCGATCCCGCGCGGCCAGCTGGATATCATGATCGGAGCGCCCATGGCCCACCCGGGGTACGTGGACGCCCGTTCACATGTCAACCGCACTAAAAACAAATCCTAAACCTCCGCGGGCTGAAGCCCGCGGAGGTTTAGGATTTAGATATTAGTATTTAGGATTTGTCCTGTCGTTATACGGACACGCCTCCTGGCAGAGGTCGCAGCCGTATGCCCCGTCCGGGACGAAGCGCTTCATGGCCTCGGGCAGATCGCCTTTATGCTCGATCGTGAGGTAGGAGATGCAGCGGCGTGCGTCCAGCTGGCAGGGAAAGACGATGGCCTTGGTGGGGCAGGCCTCGAGGCAGCGCATGCAGCCGCCGCAGAGATCCTCGTGCGGCGCGTCCGGCTCGATCTCGATGTCGGTGATTATCTCGCCCAACACGAACCACGAGCCAAGCTCGCGGTTCACCAGAACCGTGTGCTTTCCGATCCAGCCCAGCCCCGCGCGCTGTGCCAGCGCCTTCTCCAGTATCGGGCTCGTGTCGCAACAGAGCTTGGCGCGCGCCTTCGGGCGATCGGAGCTCACCGCATCCCAGATCATGCCCAGCCTGCGCATAACCTCGTCGTGGTACTCAGCGCCCCTAGCAAATCTCGCCCTCACCCCACCACCGCACTGGCCGTTCTCGCTGTTCTGGCCGTACTGGCGCCCCTTTATCCCATCATCTCCATAGGCGAGCGCGCAGCATATCACCGAACGCGCGCCGGCGAGCAACGAGCGCGGTTCGCAGCGAGCGGCCGGATCCCTGGCCAGCCAGCGCATGCCCGCCGTCCTGCCCCCCTCGATCGCCGACCCTAGGTAGGGCCCAGCATCCACCGGTTCCGCCGTCGTCACGCGGGTCTCGGCAAATCCTGCGGCCAACGCCGCCTCTCTGACGATATCCTTCACCCCACTAATCCCTAATCCCTAATCCCTAATCCCTAATCCCTAATCCCTAATCCCTAATCCCTAATCCCTAATCCCTAAAAACCTGTTGCCACGGCCCGCCCCGGGGTGCTTTACAGGTCCAAAGCAAAGGGAGGCCAGTCATGGAGAAGAAACAGGCAACCGAGATCAAAGTCAACATCGCAGGCAACGAGAAGGTCCTGGGCGGGACCTACGCCAACAACGTCATGGTCCACATGAACCGAGAGGAGATCGTGCTCGACTTCATAAGCGCCATCCCCCCTCACGCCACCCTGGCCAGCCGCGTCGTGGTCTCCCCCGGCAACTTCAAGAAGATGATGAAGGCGATGGGCGACACGATGGAGCGCTACGAGAAGGAGTTCGGCGCGCTGCCGGAGGTGGTGGCCCAGCAGCCACAGCAGCAGGTCCAGTGAGCCTGCCCAGGCATCGGCACGAAACATTTGCCCCTTTCGGACGATGATATAGAATAGGGGTTCGAGGCCCAGATGGTCATAGAGAAGATAAACGTGAAGCTCGCCGACCTACCGCCCGCCTGGATAAGCAGGGCGGTATCGCGCGGGGGCGCGATGGCCAACGCGCAGGAGATCAAAAAGCTCCTGGGCGAGCCGATCCCGCAGGCGGTAGACCCCTCGGCGCTGCCGCCGGAGCTGGCGAAGTTCTTCGGGCCGAAGGGGCTCCTGGAGCGACTTCGCAAGAAGCTCTCGCTCTTCTCGCGAAAGAAGGGCGGGAAGATAATACCGGCCAAGAACACGATCGCAGCGGTGGACGAGGACGACAACCTCTACGTGGGCGTGGACTTCCTGGAGCAGCACGGCGACGACGAGGGGCTGGTGGCGGGGATAATCGCTCACGAGTGGGGCCACATGATGAGCGATCTGCCCAAGGGCATGGACTGGTCGCATCTGACCTGGGACGAGCTGCACGCGCTCAGGCGCGACGAGGAGGGGGACGCGGACGCCTTCTCCGGCCGCGTGATGTTCCTCATGGGCTACTCGGTCGAGCCGATGATCGACTTCCTCAAGAGGGTCGACAAGAGGAAGAAGGAGAAGAACCTGCCCTGCCACAAGTACCACAACTTCGCCACGCGCGCGGCCATACTCCGCGAATCCTATGAAGCCGAGAAGCGCGCCATGGAGACGGCGAGAAAGCTCTTCCAGGCCGAGAAGGACGGGACCGGCCCCAAGGTGGGCCGCATCATCGGCCAAGGCTAAATATAACCATCGCCGGACGGCCTCCGTGATTCGGGACGGCGCGAGCGAAAAATAACCACTGAAATCCTAAATCCGAAACTCTAAATCCTAAACAAATCCCAATATCTAAACTCCAAATCCCAAACTAATTGAAATCGGGATTCTTCGCTGTCGCTCAGAATGACATCTCATGGACTGTCATCCTGAGGCCACGGTCACAACTTCTATCAGCCGAAGGATCCCGGTTTTGTCCGTTTTGGTATTTGGGATTTGGTATTTAGAGTTTGTTTAGGATTTCGTGCTTAGGATTTTAGCTTTTTGTGCCCTCGCCCATCCACTTGACGTAGTCGTCGGCGCCGTAGAGCACGGGCACGACGAGGAACTCGGGGACCTCGTAGCTGTGGGCCTCCTCGATCGCCTTCTTTATATCCTGTATCCTGTCCTCGAAGGTCTTGATCAGCAGCAGGTACTCCTGCTCGTCGCAGACCTTGCCCTCCCACTCGTAGACGGACTCGATCTTCGGCACGATCTGGACGCAGGCGGCCAGCCTCCCCTTCACGAGCATCTCCGCGAGCGATCGAGCCTCGCGGATCTGGTTCGTAGTCGTCATCGCAACCACAGGCTCCTTCATCGCGATCCCTCCTCGGAGCAGAAGGCCACGCCCTCGCACTTCTCTATGTGACGGGCCAGCAGAAACAGGTAGTCGGAGAGCCTGTTGAGGTATATCAGGCCCTGGTCGTTACGATAGGCGCCCTGCTCCGCCAGCCCAACGACCAGGCGCTCCAGCCTGCGCGAGATCGCCCTGGCCATGTCCATGGCGGCTGACGCGCTGCACGCCCCCGGCACTATGAAGGAACGCGGCAGAACGATGCCCTCCTCCAGCGCCCGTATCCGCTTGTCGATGCGCGCAACGTGCTCCGCGGAGGTCATCGGCACGGGCTGGCCCCCACCCTCCCCGCATGCCAGCTCCCCCGAGATCCTCATCAGGTCCAGCTGCACCTGGTGGATCTCGCGGGCCACCTGCCCGCAACTGGAGCCCAGGCATGAGGTGAGAGCCCTGGACATGCCGATCTGACAGTTGAGCACGTCGACGACGCCAAGGGCCTCGAGCCTCGGGTCGGCCTTGCTGACCCTCCCGCCGCCCATGAGGTCGGTCCTGCCATCGTCGCCCCTCTTCGTCACGATACCCATGTCGAGCAACCTACACCAAAACCCCGCCCCCTGCCAACAAAACAACCGTACTGGCCGTACTGGCTGTTTTCACTGTACTGGCCGCACTTGCCGTATAGTGTTGACAGCCCCGCGGGCAGAAAATAGCATCCCCGTCCGATGTTCGTATTTCGCACAATCATCTGGGGCACCATATTTATGATAGTGGCGCTGATCGTGGGGCCATGGCTAGCGCTGCGCTTCGACGCCAGCTTCCCGCCCGTCGACATCGGCTGGGTGCGCTACGTCGGCATAGTCCTCGTCGCGGCAGGCGGCCCGCTGGCGCTTTACTGCGCCGCAGTGCTCTTCATACCAGGGGCCTCCAGGCCGGCGCCCTACGACGCGGGCGGCACCTTCACGGTGGCGGGCCCCTATCGATTCGTCCGCAACCCCTTCATGCTGGGCGTGATACTGACTATGTGGGGGGAGGCGCTGCTGCTCTCGCGCGTGGCGATGTTCGCGTACGCGCTCATCATCACATGGGTGATACACTTCTGGGTGCACTTCTACGAGGAGCCGGCGCTGGCGCAGGGACTCGGCAAGGAGTACGAGAAGTACCGCAAGGCGGTCCCCCGCTGGTTCCCGAGGTTCAAGAGATACCGGGGAAAATAAATCCGAAATACGAAGCACTAAATCCTAAACCTCCGCGGGCTGAAGCCCGCGGAGGTTTAGGATTTAGGATTTAGTATTTGCCTCAAAAGGCTTCATCGATCGGCGACGGCACGACCTGGCCCGTGCCCTCGGCGCCGAGTTCCGCGCGCAGCTCGTCTATGCGCTTCACCCAGTCCTCGTCGTAGGAAAGAAGGGCCTCCGCCTTGTCCAGAAGGCCCAGGGCGACCTCCCGCTCGTCCAGGCGCGAGCGCGCGAAGGCCAGGTAGTAGTAGGCCACTCCGTTCGTTGTATCTATGTTGACGGCATCGCGGAAGAGGTTCGCCGCGCGCTGGAAGCCGCCCTCGTCCAGCATCGCGATCCCCTTCTCCACCAGCCGCTCCGAGGCGGCCCGCTCCGGCGTCGCCACCTCCTCGGGCGCCTTCACGGGCTCGCGGACCTCCTTGGGAGGGAGCTTGGCGCGCGGCGGCAACCTCTTCTGCGGCGGCCGTTTGGGGCAGCCCGAGAGCAGGAGCGCGGCGAAGAGAGCCAGCGCTATCGTCAGAACTCCATAGGAGCGCTGCGACCCGCAGGTGATGTCAGGCTTATGTCCTCGCATGCCTTGTCCGGTTCGGTGCCCTCTATGAACGCCTCGAAGCGCCCACCAGGGCACGATGTGCTGACCAGCCCCCCAGTTGCCGGATCGACCCTTACCAGAATAACCCCGGCCGGACCAGCGAAATCTCCGTCGCCTTTGGGGCGGACCTTCTTCATGAAGCCCGTCCACAGGGGCAGCGCCGCGCTGGATCCGCTCAAGTTCATCGTAGCGTTGTCATCGTAGCCCACCCACGCCAGCGCCAAAAGCTTCGGCGTGAAGCCCACGAACCAGGCGTCGCGATAGTTTGATGTCGTCCCGGTCTTGCCCGCCGCCACGGCGGTGAAGCCCCTCCTGCGAGCGCTGGCGGCCGTGCCCTCGTCGACGACGCCCTTGAGGATGTTCGTCGTCAGATACGTGGGCGCTGCGTCGAACTCGCGCTTCATCTTTATCGACTTCTTCTCCAGGACCTCCCCCTCCTTAGTGACGACGTTGATGATGGAGATCGGCTCGGCGCGTATGCCGCCGTTGGGGAATATCGTGTATGCGCCGGCCATCTCAATCGGCGTCACCTCGAACGAGCCCAGCGCCATGGATGGCACGGCTGAGAGATCGCTTTCGATCCCCGCATCGCGGGCGGTCTCCAGCACGTTCTCCAGCCCCGCCTCAAGGGCGAGCTTGGCCGTGGCTATGTTGTAGCTCTTCTCCAGCGCACGGCGGAGCGTGACCTGGCCGTGCTCCTTCTTGTCGTAGTTGCGAGGTCTCCACGCCTTGCCGCCGGCCTCCACGGTGAACGAGCTGTCGTCTATGAGCGAGGCGGGCGTGAACAGCACCTTGCTGCGCCGCGGGTCCATGGCGGTGAGGTACACGAACGGCTTGAACGTGGATCCGGGCTGGCGCATCGCCTGCGTGCAGCGGTCGAACTGGCTCTTGCCGTAGTCGCGCCCACCCACCAGCGCCCTGAGGTACCCGGTGGACGGCTGTACCGCGACGATGCACGCCTCCAGATCTCCCGAGTGATCCTCCGGGAGCCTCTTCGCGTAGTCCTTCTCGAGCTGCCTAAGCCCCGACTTGACGGAGCCCTCGGCGGCCAGCTGCATGAACATGTCGAGGGTGGTGAAGATCCTGATTCCCTCCGTCTTGAGTATCTCCGCGGGATACAGGTCGGCCAGCTGCCTCTTCACGAAGTCGATGAAGTAAGGGGCCGTGACGATGCGCGTCTTGACCTTGGGCGTGACTATCTTCTCCGCCTTGGCCTTGCGATAATCGTCCTCGGTTATGAAGCCCTTCTCGCGCATGCGCGACAGCACGAAGTCGCGGCGCTCGCGCGCCTTGTCGGGATGGGATATCGGGTTGTAGATGCTGGGCGATTTGATCATCCCCGCGAGGAGAGCGCACTCTCCGGTGGTGAGCTGGCCGGCGCTCTTGCCGAAGTAGAGGCGGCTGGCCTCCTCGACGCCGGAGACGGACGTTGAGCCGCGCTGCCCCAGGTAGATCTCGTTGAGGTAGGCCTCCAGTATCTCCGGCTTGGTGTGGTGCTTCTCTATCCTGTAGGCGATGAGCATCTCGTTGAACTTGCGGATGAAGGAACGCTTCGGATAGAGGAAGAAGTTCTTCACCAGCTGCTGCGTGAGCGTCGATCCGCCCTGAACGACTCGCATCGCCTTGAGGTTGGCAAGCGCCGCGCGCAGGATGCCCGTGGGGTCCACGCCGCCGTGCTCGAAGAAGCGCTCGTCCTCGATGAGTATGATCGCCTGGACCAGCTTCTCCGGCACCTCCGCCAGCTTCACCAGCGTGCGGTCCTCCATCTTCTCGTTGTAGATGGAGGCCACCTCCTCGGGCTCGAGCCTGACGATCTCCATAGCGCCGCCGTCGTCCACCCGGGTGATACCTCCGATCACGTCGTTCTCGAGCGCCATCTCGACGGGGAAGCCCTTGAACTGCTCGTCCGGGTAGCTGAAGTCGTGCAGATACACAGCCAGGCGCTCGGGGCTTACGGAGTAGTCGCCGGGCCCCTCTATCGCCCCTCCGGTGTTGCGGTACTCCAGCCGGTCGAGCTTCGCGACTATGCCTCTCTCCTTTATGTCCACGCCGGGATAGAGGTACTCGGCGTCCGAGTAGACCCTGGAGGGGAGATCCCACTTGCGGGGCTGGTCGAACTTGGCCTCTATCATTCGGTCCAGGCGGTGAAAGTGATACAGCAGGAAGAGCCCGCCCACGACGGAGACCACAAGCGCGAGCTTGATCAAACGCCAGGCGAACTTAGCCTTCTTCGCGACGCCGCCCGTGCGCCGCTGCCTCAGATCCTTGCGCTGCTGCTTGAGGTTCCGGTAGCGATTCGCCCTGCTCCTGTCGCGTCTGTAGTAAGGTGACATCTATAGATCTCCATCTCAGCGGGTAACAAAATTGCTTTTCACCGGATTATCAGCGGAGGGGGAGGGATTTGAACCCCCGGTAGCTTTCGCTACAGCGGTTTTCAAGACCGCCGCCTTCGACCACTCGGCCACCCCTCCGCTGATAACCAGGCAAAGGGCCCGCGCGGGCGGGCCCTTTATAGATGCTGGGCCTTAATTGGCAACCTCTAGTACTGCTCCCACCGCGACGGCGGCTGGCTCGGGTCCCCCCCGGGCGTCGAGGGCGGCCTCACCTCTTCGTACTGATCCACGGGCGCCGGAGACGGCGGCGGCTCCACGGCCGGCACCAGGCCCGGCTCGGGAGCAGGCTTGGGCGCCGGGGCAGCCATCGGGGCCGGAGCTGGCGCCACCGGCGGCGGCGTGTAGCCCTCGCCCGGAGGGGTCAAGTCCTCAAGCCGGATCGCCCCGGGCGGCAGCGGCTCCGGCGTGTATCCCGGCAGGTCAGACTTGTAGCCGCCGGCCATGGGCGACGGCTTTGTTGTCGAAGCCGCCCTCATCGCAGGCGCAGGTGCAGGCGCCGGGGCCGCCATCGGCGCAGGTGTCGGTGACGGGGCGACAGTCGGCGCCGGAGCCGCAGGGCCCGCGCGCTGATACTTTTCAGAGACCCCCGGTATGTAGTGCCTCAGGACCACTGGGTCGTCCGCGGTAGTCTCATACGCGCCACCGCCGGCGACAGGAGCGGGCGTAGGTGTCGGAGCTGGCATCGGCGCCGGCGCGGGCGTGTAGCCCGGCAGGTCGGACTGATGGCCCCCAGCCACAGGCGAGGGCTCTTCGATCGGGGCCGCCCTCGGCGCAGGCGCCGCGACGGGGGCCGGCGCGGGCGCAGGCGGCGTGTAGGGCTCGCCGGTGCGCCTGGCGTCCAGCTGCTCGAGAGTTATCGCCCCCGGCGGCAGGTCGGTCTGGCAGCCCCCCGGAAGGTCGCACTTTGCGCCACCGGCGCCCGAGTAGGCCCCGCCCGTCGTCCCGGGGTACGGCGCGCGATACTGAGTGGGATACGGCGTCCGGGACCTCGTGCTCGTACCTTGGGACGAGCCGGACGACGCAGGCTTGCTCTTCACCTTCTGCGTGCGCCGCCTCTGTATCTCCGACTCCGGTATGACCGTCCTTGGCGGGGGCTCGCTGCTCTCGGTTATCGTGGAGGAGCCTGTCACCTTCGTCTGCGCCCTGCCCGTCTGTGCGACGGAGATCGCAAGGACGATGACCGAGGCGAAGCACGCAAGACTCGATATTGAAAATCGCATAGTTCCCCCTATCGATTGAATGGGGATTTTAACACTTTCACAATAAATGACAATATGTTAGCGCGGGCCCGGAGGAACGGCGGCGATGAGGGATAAGGTCGAGATGGTGAGGGAGGAGGCCAGGGCCCGCTCCGAGCGCTCCCGCGGCAGCCACGGCTGGGACCACACGGAGCGGGTGCTGGCGCTTGCCCTGCACATAGGGCGGGTCGAGGGCGCCGACCTCACCGTGGTCGAGCTGGCCAGCCTGCTGCACGACATCGGCAGGCATCGCGAGGACGAGTCGCTGGGCGCGCTCTGCCACGCCGAAGAGGGCGCGAGGATGGCGCGCGAGATCCTGGCGCGCCATACGGTACCCGCGGAGATAGCCGACGGCGTCGTGCACTGCATCGAGAACCACCGCTTCCGAGGGGACTCCCGGCCGGACACCCTCGAGGCCAAGGTCCTGTTCGACGCAGACAAGCTCGACTCGATAGGCGCGGTGGGCATAGGGCGCGCCTTCCTCTTCGCCGGGGAAAACGGCGCCAGGCTCGCCAACACGCCCGGCGTCGATCCGCTGGAGGCGCCCGCCTACGGCCCCGAGGACACCGCCTTCCGCGAGTTTCTGCACAAGCTCCGCCACGTTCACGAGCGCATGCTCACGGACGAGGGCAGGAGGCTGGCGCTCAAGCGCCACGATTTCATGGTGTCATTCTTCGATCGGATGAACGAGGAGATAGAAGGAAGGATCTGAGCTCAGCCGATCTCTCCCTCCCACATCTTTCGCTTGGTGAACTTGCGAAGGCTCCGCCTGGGCAGGACGCCCTTGAGCTTCCCCCTCCCGTCGACGACCGGCAGGTAGTCGTACTCCTCGAACTCGAAGATCCCCTTGGCCTCGGAGAGCTTGGCGGAGGGCTTCACGGTCGTGACCTCCTGCGTGGACATGTCGGCGGCCCTGATGAGCGGCGTGAGCGCCTCCTCGAAGAGTATCGTCCTTATGTTGTCCAGCTGTATGATGCCGCGGAAGTTCTCCTTGTCGTCGACGACCGGGAAGTAGACGTACTCGCTGTTCTTGAGATGGTTCATGACGCTCTGGTAGCTCGCGCCCTCCGGTATGACGGTGGGCCTTTGCACCATGAGCTCCGAGACGCGGTGCGCGTCGAGTATCTCCTCCTCGCTCATCCCCCTGCCTATCTCGCCGGCCCTCCCCAGGGACCACTTCACCGACGGGGGCCCGATCAGCTGGACGAGGAAGGTGGTGGCCGTTATCACGTTGAGCACGGTGAAGCCCAGCATCTCGCCCTCGGGCCCCATGCGGCTGAAGCTGTGGTAGATGGCGATGGCCAGCCCGATGGCCACGCCGGCCTGGGAGAACAGGCACGTGCCGAGGTAGCGCTTCACCCTCTCGTCGGCCTTCGAGACAGCCGCGCCGAGGTAGGCCCCGCCCACCTTGCCCGCCGTCCTCATGGCGAGGTAGATGAGCCCTATCCCGCCCATGCTGGCCAGAGTGGATATCTGGAGCCTGGCGCCCACGAGCACGAAGAACATCACGTAGATCGGCGTCGCTATCTGCTGCGTCAGCGAGAACAGGTGCTGGCTGCGCTTGGGGCTCATGTTCACCAGCGCGCTGCCCAGCGCCATGTTGCAGAAGATGAGGTCCAGGCCCAGCACGGAGGCTATGCCGCTCGTGATGAAGACCGCGCCCAGCGACATGACCAGGAAGCTCTCCCTCTCCTTGACCTCGTGGAGCCTGCCGAGCAGCAGCGTTATCAGAAGCCCCATGCCCACGCCCACGGCCAGCGAGCCTCCGAGCTCCGCCAGCGGCCTCATGATCGAATCGACCAGCGGAACGTCGATTCCGGTGACGAAGCCCTCGGCGAAGACCTTGGACAGCGCGTAGAGGATGAGAGAGAGCCCGTCGTCGAGCGCTACTATCGCTATCACCGTGGTCGCCAGTATGCCCTTGGCCCTGTACTCCCAGATGACGTCCACGGTCGCCGCCGGCGCCGTGGCGGACGCGAGCGCGGCCAGCAGTATCGCCAGGGCCGGATCGCGCGTGAAGAGGTAGACGCCCGCCCCGACCAGCGCGTAGGCCAAAAGCCCCTCGAAGAGCAGGATCGTGACGATCTTCCTGCCGTACTTGCGGAAGGTCGAGATCCGTATCTCGCCGCCGATCATGAAGCCTATGAGCCCCAGCGCGAAGTCGGTGAAGGGGCCCAACTGCTGGATCGTGACCTTGTCGAATATGCCCAGGCCGGAGACGCCGAGGACGATGCCTATGGCGATGTAACCCACCACCTGCGGGATGCGGAAGTAGCGGAATATCTTGCCCCCGGTCAGGCCGAAGAACATGGCCATGCCGAACAGCAAGAGTATCTGATGGAGCACGTCGTGCATGAGGTTGAGAAGGATTAGTGCCGCCAAAGGGGCCTGTCAACACATCCTGAGAGCCCGGTTGCCATGCCGCCCGCCATGGGCTATACACGGACAAAACGCCAAAAAGGAGGGGATCATGAAGAGACTGGCAATAGCTATGACGATAGTGGCCTTCACGTGCGCGGCCGGGACGGCCCTGGCCAAGGACGTGCCGGTCGGCAAGGATGCGGCGGTCCACAGCATACTGGCCGACCAGCCCTCGGTCGAGGTCGTCACGCCCTACACCAGGGCGGTCAAGACCAAGAAGCTCGGCAAGAACGACGTGGCCTACTGGCACGCCGCCGGCGGCAAGTACATGACCGACGGCGACCGCGCCTACCTGTGGTGCGCGGTCTACAAGAGAAACAGCGACAATGCCAAGTACCACTGGATAGCGATCAACGACGAGGCCTTCGACAAGGCGATGAACCTCACCCACCAGTTCGCCGGCGGCGTGGCCTTCTACCAGCTCACCCGCGAGGGCAAGGGCGTGCGCATGACCGCCTACCCCTATAGCACGCTCGATGCGGTGACCCGCGGCGAAAAGATCATCGACGTGAGGGAATAGGGTACAATCCCTTATCCGAAAGCACGGCGGCCAGGAGCAATAATGCCGGCTCCCGCGAAAAAACCCGGGACACAAAACCGATTTTTCCGGGGTGTACTAGGTCGTATTTTAAAAAATCGGTATTGTGTCCCGGGTTTTTTCAAGTCAGGGAATAGATCGGCAGGCGGCCTCCGTGATTCGGGCCGGCGCGAGCGAAAAAAAGTGCCTCCTTTTATGTCATCCTGAGGCGTCGTTTGTGCCAAGGAGCAATTTGCAGCCGTATCGACGCCGAAGGATCCCCCAAATCCAGTGTCCTCTGTCTTAAGGGGGTCCTTCGTCGCTCCACGGTTGGCAATGCCTTAACGACACAAGCCGCTCCTCAGGATGACAAACAAGGGGAGCCGGCTTTATTACGCCTAGCCGCCGTTAAGTGTTGATGGGCGGTCTCTTGAGTGCTCGGATCGATTCGATGACGAGCGTGATCGCGAGCACAAGCAGCGCCGCGGCGATGGCGGCGAGCGCGTAGTTGGCCTGCACGAGGTTCTTGTGCAGGATGACGCCCAGCGCCGAGAGCGTGATCACGAACATCACCCACATCGGTATCCTGAGGAACCCGTTTCTCCTCCCGGCGTGCTTGAGCCAGATGGAGACGGCCAGAAGCGCCAGGGCGGCCAAAAGCTGGTTGGCCGCGCCGAAGATCGGCCAGATCAGCTTCCACTGTCCGGAGAAGGCCAGGGCAGCCGCTGCCGCGACCGTGACGAGGGTTCCGATGAAGCGGTTGCGGTTGAGCAGGTTTGGCTTCGTCCCCTCGCGCGGGGCGAAGAACTCCTGGAAGGCGAAGCGGCACAGTCGCGTGGCGGTGTCGAGCGTGGTGAGCACGAAGGCCGAGACGGCTAGCGCGGCGAAGTTGGTGCCGTGCGCCTTGTTTATGCCGAACGGCTCGATGAGCGAGCCGATGCCGCGCGAGAAGAGGGCGACGGGGCCCTCGTTCGCTATCTCCGAGGCGTAGTCTGCCTTGGAGAGCTTTATGACGACGACGAGCGCGATGATGGCCAGCAGAGACTCCACGAGCATCGCCCCGTAGCCTATCGGGCGCGCGTGCGCCTCGCGGTCGAGCTGCTTGGCTGTGGTGCCGCTTGCCACGACCGAGTGGAAGCCGGAGATGGCGCCGCATGCTACGGTGACGAACAGTATCGGGAAGAGCGCGCCGAGCTTAGGATCGAACCACTGGATGTAGGCCGGGTACTCGATTGCGGGCCTGGCGACGAACACACCCACAACGCCGCATATCAGGAGCGCGTAGAGCAAAAACGAGTTTAGGTAGTCGCGCGGCTGCAGGAGTATCCACACGGGGGTGACCGAGGCCACGACGATGTATGCGACGAGCACTATCAGCCAGGTGTCGTAGCCCAGGCTCAGCGGATAGAAGAACCCCGCGGTCACGCAGACCGCGAGTATCGCCACGCCCACGAGCGTGGCCCACCCCAGCGGGAGCTTGAGCCTGTAGATCGCGAGCCCGAAGAGCACGGCGAGCATGATGAAGAGCATCGAGGCGGTCGCCGCCGAAGGAACGGTCGTGAAGGTCTTGGAGACCACGACCAGAAAGACCGCGATGAGCAGCACGAGCGTCGCCCACAGGAAGAAGAGGAAGAGCTTGCTGCCCAGGCGGCCCACGTGTTTCGCAATGAGCTCGCCTATGGAACGACCCCTGTGGTGTATGCTGGCCACCAGCGCCGACATGTCGTGGACCGCGCCCATGAAGATGCCGCCTATGACGATCCAGAGGATGACCGGCACCCAGCCGTAGACCGCAGCGACGATCGGGCCCACGATGGGGGCCGCGCCCGCGATGGAGGCGAAGTGGTGGCCGAAGAGCACCGGCGCCTTGGCCGGGCAGTAGTCGACGCCGTCGTACATCTCGTGCGCGGGCGTCGGGCGGTCGGGCTCGGCGCCCAGCTTGCGGAAGATGCCGGGGCTGTAATAACGATACGCCAGCGCAAGCAGCACCATGCACACAATCAGTATGATAGCTATCTGCATCTATTTCCTCCTGGCTGCATAAGCATCCTGCGCCGAAATTTGACGGGACGATTCGGCGTGCTTTTCTCGCTGTCGAGGCGGCTAGGCGTAATAAAGCCGACTCCCGCGGAAAATTAAATACTCTTTTTCCGATGGAGCTGTAAAAAGAGTATTTAATTTTCCGCTCGCGCCGGCCCGAATCACGGAGGCCGCTCCTCGACGGTCTTCTTGCCATCTACCGCCAGTCACTAGTCACCAGTCACGGGTTCTTATCTTGCAGCACGGACGGGGGCTTGTAAATAGGCTCGCCGGGGCGCGCTTTACATCCAAAGCGATGCCTAATATATGACGCCCCATGGGAAAGGACGTTGGTCAGAGCGTGAGGGAGCTGGGCGAGGCCCTGCAGTCGTTCCTGTACGTGGGCGAACCGGGGGTGCGCGAGGCCGAGCTCAGGCGCTGGGCCGACAAGCTTTGGCGGGCGCACCCGCGCGTGAAGAGGGTGCTGGCGGAGGCGGGCGAGCCCGACGAAGCCAGAAAGCACCTCTACTCGATGATGGTAGAGCGCGAGCGCGCCATCCGCACCAGAAAGCTCAAGGTGCACCCGCTGGAGTGGGCGGTCATACGCGACGCCAGCTCCGTCATGCGCAACATCCTCTCCTCGCGCTGCGAGAGGATGGCGGGCTTCTCGGCGCTCAAGTGCCTGTGGAAGCTCGCCCACGGCAGATACGGGGACATGCCCAGGGACCTGGGCCCGGGCTTCTTCGAGGAGTTCCACAGGCTGTTACTGGCCGTGCAGGGGCGCTCCGGCATCTACACCGAGGAGGCGCCGAAGTTCACGAGGATGCACGGCAGGGCCGCCGGCCGCGAGCGCTCCAGGGAGCTCGACGTCCTCTCGGAGCGCTCCGAGGCCTATATAGATAGCTACGCGTGCGGGCTGGACGAGGACATGGTGGCGCGCCGCGCCGCGAACAGAAGGCGCATCCTCAAGGCCCTCGGCGCCAAGTCCGCGCAGTGGGACGACCACCGCTGGCAGCTGAGACACGTCATACGCGACGAGGACTCCCTGGGCAGGCTGGTGGAGCTTTCCGACGAGGAACGCGCCGCCATCCGCCTGGCAAGGGAGAACGCGATCCCCTTCGGGGTCACGCCCTACTACTGCTCGCTGATGGACCGGGGCACATCGCGCGACGACGACCACGCGATCAGGGCCCAGGTGATACCGGCGCTGTCCTACGTGGAGGGCATGATAGCGCACAGGCGCGAGGGGATGCATTCGGCCGACTTCATGCTGGAGGCCGACACCTCGCCCGAGGACCTGATCACCAGGCGCTATCCCCGCGTGGCCATACTCAAGCCCTACAACACCTGCGCGCAGATATGCGTCTACTGCCAGCGCAACTGGGAGGTACGCGACGTGCTCTGCCCCGGGGCGATGGCCTCCAAGGCGAGCCTGGAGGCGGCGCTGGGGTGGTTCGAGGGGCACGACTACGTGCGAGAGGTGCTCGTCACCGGCGGGGACCCATTCGTCATGGGCGACGGCACGATCGAGTTCATACTCAAGAGGCTCGCGCGGATGAAACACATCGAGCGCGTGCGCTTCGGGACGCGCACGCCAGTTGTGCTGCCGCAGAGGATCACGCCGAAGCTGGTGTCGATACTCAAGAAGTACCACGACCCGCCGAGGCGGAGCCTCACGATCGTCACCCACTTCGAGCACGCATACGAGGTGACGCCGGAGGCCTGCGAGGCGGTGCAGAGGCTGCGCAGGATCGGGCTCTCGGTCTACAACCAGATGGTCTTCACGCTGGAGAACTCCAGGCGCTTCGAGGCGGTGGCCGCCAGGCTCGCGCTCAAGCGCATAGGCGTCGACCCCTACTACACGTTCATGATGAAGGGCAAGGATGAGACGAGCTACATGCGCGCGCCGCTGGCCAGGGCCCTGCAGGAGCAGAAGGAGGAGGCCAGGCTCATGCCGGGCACGACGCGCACGGACGAGACTGTCTACAACGTGCCGAGGCTGGGCAAGAACAACATCCGCGCCTGGCAGCACCACGACCTGATCATGATCATGCCCGACGGGGGGAGGATGCTGGAGTTTCACCCGTGGGAGAAGAAGATATCGCTCGCGGACATCTACTGCGACCGCGACGTGCCCATCTACGGCTACCTCATGGAGCTCGCCCGCCGCGGCGAGGACATAAGCGAATACGAGTCGATCTGGTATTACTACTGACTAATGGCGGCGCACATTCTGCACCGGCTCCCTGACTCAGCAGACGTAGCACTTCGGGGAACTTTTCTCGCTGCAAAGGCGGCCAGGAGTAATAAAGCCAACTCCCACATTACGCTCCGGGCGTCGGAGCTCTCCCCCCGCTGCTGCGGCACTTCGCTCGCTACTCGTCGGCAAAAGGCCTTAGGCATCATGCGGCTTAGGTGTCTTCCCCCGTCAGCCCCCAAGCCGCGACGCCATAAGGCCTTTTGCTCTCCTCATACGCTCGTCTCGTAAACGCCGCTTGATGCAGCTGGGGGGCAGAGCTCCTTCCCGCCCGGCGCTTACCACAAAAACAAATATTCGGGCGGCCTCCGTGATTCGGGCCGGCGCGAGCGAAGGATGAAAAAACCCGGGACACAATACCGATTTTTTCGGGGTGTACTGGGTTGCATTTTAAAAAATCGGTATTGTGTCCCGGGTTTTTTCGCGGGAGTCGGCGCAGGATGTCTATGCCGCCCCAAGCGAGAAAATTCCCCCGAAGCGCTCCGTCTACAGAAGCCCGGAGCCCAGCACCTTGGGCGTGATTTTTTTATTTTGGGAAGAGATAGAGATGTCAATTGTATGACGGGTGTCGGTATTTTTACACCCTGCGGGCAACTTTTGCATCGCCCCGAAAAAAGACATCCCCTTGATTTCAATGGATTAGCCGCACCGGCCCCCATCGGCCTCCCTGGCACGCTTTATGCTGTGATTAGTCATGAATCGGTTTCTCCGATGGGAGGCCAGTATGCGCTACTTCAGGATCCTTATCATCTTTATGGCCGCCGCCGTGCTTGCGGCCGGCTGCCACGACAACAGCTGGATGAACGCCACGGACGAGTCGACAGAGGGCGAGGGCGAGACGGAGGTTGGCGTGATCAGCGCCTCCGACGTCACCTATGCGGCCAGCTCGGTCAGCGGCCGCGGCGGTCTATTCATCTACTTCCCCGGCGCCATGGACCACGACGACGTCGCGGCTAACTTGCTCGTGACCGACAGCGAGGGAGGCGAGATAGAGCCCGTGCTCACCTGGATGGACGCGCCGAGCGCTTCGGTCAGCGCGGACGTCTCCGTGGCCGAGGTGCTCAAGGTGGCCGGCCCGCTGCCCTACTGCGACAGCTACGACATCCTGATACCCGCGGGGACGCTCGACGCGGCCGGCAACGAGCTGGACGAGGACGTGCTCATCGAGGGCTACGAGACCGGCTACAACCCGCTGGACTTCGACCGCGGGCTCTACTGCACCGCGGACTACTCGCTTTACGCCGGCGCAACCCTTCCTCCGGATACGTTGGGTAACTTCATCTTCAAGGGCGGGCAGCTCTTGTCCACGACGCCTATCGACCTGGTCACGCCAGGCACGGGCCTGCTGGCCGAAAAGCCCGACGACGTATGGCTCCTCTGGGAATGGACATCCAGCGGTTATTCAAACATCGCCGGCATAGTTGTGCCGGACATTTCAGGCGACGGCAGGGCCGACGCGGTCGTGTCGATGGTCACCGACGCCTTTGAAGTGACGGGCTACATATTCGACAGCTACGCCAGCTCCGACACGGCCGACGCCTACCTCGACTACGCCCCCAGCGTGAATGCCGGAAAGATCAACCCCTCCTACTACTTCGCCGACGTCGACGGCGACGGCATAAACGACCAGATGGTGGGCGAACTGGACGGCTCGAACGAGATGGCCTACTACCTCGTACTGGGCGGATCCGACTCCGGCTCCTACGACCTGCTCGACCTCTCGATCGAGTTCGACTCCATAGACGACTACAAGGACGAGAAGTCCTGCCAGCTCTGGGGCACAGTTGGCGATCTGGACGGCGACGAAGCGGGGCTCGCCGACATCGCCATCTGCAAGAACGACAAGGCGCTAGACGCCGACGGCTACAACGAGGTCCAGATAAGCTTCGGCCGCGCGGAGCCGCTCTTCATGGCGCAAAACGCCAAGGTGGTGGGCTACAGCTACGGCGAGGCCGTGCGCTTCAACGCGGTGGCAGCGGGCGACTTAAACGGCGACGGGTACAAGGACCTCATCGTCCGCGAGACGGACGACGCCACTTTGACAGCCTACGTCTTCTTCGGGCCGATAGCGGACGCAGCGGAGCTGGACGTCGCGAATGCCGACGTCACGATCGCCGATGCCGGCTCGCCGGAGGACGCCACCAACATAGCGGTCATAGGCGATTTCAACGCCGACGGCTTCGAGGACCTGATCATCGGCGACAGGGACAACGGCGGGTCCTCCGCCAGCGGAGGAACGATAGGCGAGGCCTACATCATACTAGGCCGCGCGGACTGGGGCGCGGGCGAGATGATAGCTCCGCTGGACTACGACGTGCTCATCACCAACGCGCAGACGATCAGCTACACCGGCAGGATGGTATCGCACGTGGGCGACATAGACAACGACGGCTACGACGACGTGATGGTCGAGGGATACGACGACAGCTTCAACGGGCACGTCCGCTGCATCTTCGCCGGCCGCTCCAGCGCGGACCTGGCCGACCAGCCCACCTGGACGTGCGAGGACGCCGACTCCGTGCTCTTCAAGGACTGATTTGAGCTATCGCAGATTCACCCGGGCCCGGGGCCATCACCCCGGGCCCGTCATATTTCTGACAGAAAACAGTCAAAATTCACCCGCCGCGCCCCCTGTCGCCCGGCCGGCAGATAGAATAAAATAAATATTTCAATATGTTAAGTCCAGCCACCGACGGCCCCTAAGTGGCACGCTTTATGCTCCATAATAGCTGGATTGATTTCCCGCAGTCTGCTCGGGGAGGTAGTCATGTTCTCGAAAACACATGGGTATAGATCGCTGCGGACGTTGTCGGCGCTTTTCGCCCTGTTTATGGCCGCGGGCGTCTGGGCATGCGGCGGAAGCTCCGCCGTCACGCAGGACGAGGGCGGGGAGGAGAGCGGCGCAGAGGGGGGCATCGAGATCACCCTCGGCGACGAGTCCTCCGAGGCGGGAGGCTTCGACGGCCTTTATCTTGAGTTCTCCGAGCCCATGAACGCGGCCTCCGTCGAGGCCAACACCACCGTGGGCATGGAGCCCTCCGAGAGCCTCGTCTTCTCGCCGGCGCTCAGCAGCACCGTGCCGCACTCGCTCACCTACCACTGGTTCGACGACGACACCAAGGCGTGGGTCTACGGCAACTTCCCCTGCGAGTACGAGGTGATGGTCAGCATCGGCCCCGACGCGGAGACCAAGGGGGCGGTGAAGATAGGCGAGACCTACGTGCTCGTTAAGAAGGTGGGCTACGGCAGGCGCAACTGCCGCTTCGACATAGACGGCGACCACGCGGACGACGTCGCCGTATACGACAGTTTGGGCGAGAACCCGCAGTACTACATCATCACCGCCAGAAACCTCCTGCGGGACCTCGACAGGGAGTTCAGCGCGGGGGACGTCTACGACGACCCGCTGGTGTGGCAGACTGCCTCCGGCATCAAGGCCGGGCCTATGGTCAGGATCGGGCGCATGGAGAGGGCCGCGCCGGCCTACTTCGCGGCGGCGTCGCCGGACTGCTTCCGCATCGTGAGCGGCTACGATATGGACCGGCAGACCTTCGACGCGACGCTCAAGGTCGCGGGCGCGACCATAGGCGCGAGCAGCGTCCAGGCGCCCTACTCCGGCTACGGCAGGGCCGGCGACATGGACGGCAACGGCACCGACGACCTGTACGTGACGGTCAAGGACGAGGTGGGGATGCGTGAATTAGATCACCTGACCTACCTGGTCTTCGGGCCCGAGGCGACGAGCCCCGGCTACCGAGCGGACCCGGCCGATTACGACTCGGACCTGCTCTCGGAGCTGCCGGCCGAGCTCTACGACTACGACATGTCCTATTACTACGAAGTCCCGCTCGAGCTCGCCAAGGACAGCTGCGGCACGACGCACGGCGACTTCGACGGCGACGGCATCTCCGAGCTCGCCCACTGCCGGGCCTCAGGTATCATCGGTTTCCCTTATCAGAGGATAGTCATCCCCTTCGGCGACGGCGCGCTCCCGGAATCGCTGATGAAGGGCAGCGCGATCAATAACGACGTCATGCTCTCACAGAAGATGATGTATACGCATCTGATGCTTGAGGATTTCGGCATCCCCTTCGCCTCCGACCTCGACTACCTCGTCTCGGGCGACTTCGACGGGGCCAGGAACGACGAGGGCAGGCGCACGAGCGACCTGGCCGTCCCCTTCATCGAGCTCGTTTTTTCGGTTCCGGACAAGACGATGTGGATCCCCGGAGAGATGGGGATGCTCGTGATCCTAAACCCGGGCGCAGAGGGCTACCCCAAGCACACCTATCAGCCGGGCGTGATCGGCACGAGGATCCTGGCCGCGGACATCGACCTAGACTCCGGGGAGTTCGTCTACGGCGGCGTGGCAGGCGACCTGGACAGCGACGGGCGCGACGATATAGGGCTCATCACGCTGAAGACGGACGGGAACAGGATCCATATCTTCAAGGGCCGCGAGTCGATGCCCGAGGTGATGACCGACGAGGAGACCGAGGCGCCCGACTACGCCTTCGTAATCGATCTGGATACGGCTCACGTCCCGCTGCGCGTCGAGCCCGCGGGCGACATCAACCGCGACGGCTTCGGCGACCTCATCATCCATATGCTGGAGAAGAAGAATGGCGGGAAGGTCGTCGGGATACTCTACTACAGCCCCGACATGGAGGGGCAGATTCTGGGCTTCGACGACCTGGGCAGCGTCATGTCGCTGTCGCTGGAGGAAAGGCGACTCTGAAGGCCGATGCAGGGAGTTGATCGGTCCGGGAGGGTTATATGAGATATCTGGACTATAAGATGATGCGGACGGCGCTGGCGGCGCTGGCTATCATCGTGGCGCTGGCGGCCTGCCACGACGGATCGGGGGCGGCCGACTCCTCGGATGAGGGCGGCGGCGACGACGCCGCTGTCACTGAGGCCGGCTTCTCCGAGGCCCAGATCGCGGCCGAGGACGGGCTCATACTCGAGTTCACCGAGCCCATGGACACCGCCTCGGTCGAGTCTCACCTGCTGGCCTACTCCGGCGACGTGGACGTGCTGGCCAGCCTCTCCGAGGGCAAGGCGGACGACGCGGCCGAGAGGATCGAGGGGATAAGCGTAATATGGTCCGACGACGACACCGTCGCCAGGGTCAAGTTCCCCCTCCCGCACTGCCAGAGCGCCACGGCGTACCTCAACCCCGACGGCGTGCTCACCCGCGAGGGCGCCGCGCTCGGCGGCGACGTCAGGCGCGCCGTGGTCACCAGGGGCCCCAACTACGTCGACTTCGACGGCGACTGCAAGGGCGACATCGCCTTCCCCTACATAAATGAGCGCTTCTCCGAGTACGACTTCTTCCTGCTCACCTACAGCCAGGTCAAGTCGCTCTTCCTGGGCGAGGACGTCGATCCGATCGAAGACCTCGTGGACAGGCCGGGCGTCTACCAGTATGACACCGAAAGTCCCGGTATTACGGTCGACCTGGGCTTCGTAGACGGCGGGCAGACCGGCGTCCCGAGCTTCGGATTAGGTGCCGGCGCGCTGCTCTTCTCCGGGTACACAGACGAGGCCGAGGAGATGGTCCCGAAGACGAGCATAGGCAGCGAATTCGGCAAGGACCTGAAGCAGTTCTCGTCGCTGGGCGATCTGGACGGGGACGGGGCCTGGGACATGGCGATGACGATCGAGCCGCAGGACGGAGTGCGCGACGTCTACGTAATAATGGGCTCCGCGGACATACTGGATAAGGGGCTCGAACCTCTCATCTCCGACTTCGACGAGCAGCACCTGCAGTACGTCTACAACGATATGTCGAAGCCCTTCTGCGGCGGGGAGCGTGAAGCCAGGCACGCGGTGGGCGACTTCGACGGCGACGGGCGCAACGACATGACGATATGCCACACGTCCGCGGCGGCCGGCGAGGATTCCATAAACGTGATCATGGGCTCGGACGAGTTCGTCCTCTCTAAGTTCGGCGATATGACCATATCCAACAGCTTCGATGACTCCGGCTTCACCCTCCAGCGGGTCGCGGCCGCCGACGTCAACGGCGACCTCCACAGCGACCTCGTCGTCACATACGTCGAGTCGCTGCAGCGCCAGCTCAAGGATAACGTCGGCGCCGGCGCGCTCATCATCCCGGGCTCGGCCGCGTTCGGCGAAAACATAGTCGCCTCCGAGGCGGCCGTCGTCGACATAGCCATGCCAGACAGCAGAGCGGTCCTGGCCGAGGCCCTGGGCGACATCAACGCCGACGGCTACCACGACTTCGCCCTCACCGCCGTGGACGTCTCGATAGACATGGGATTATACAGCACCTACATCTTCCTCGGGCGCAGCGACGCCGAATGGCAGGCCAGGGACTGGAGCTATGCCGATGCCGACCACAGCTTCGAGGGATCCTACGACGAGGAGTCGGAGGCCCTGGAGAGCTACCTGTTCGCCAGGAAGGCAGGCGATCTCAACAACGACGGGGTCGACGATATCGTCGTGGCGGTCCATCGCATGGATAGTTTGGAAGATCGTGAGGACATGTACTACTATCTCGGCAGGGCGTCCGGCGGGCTCAGAAAGCTCGTGAGGATCCAGACCTACTATGAATACCTGGATTGACGGCCCGCACAGTACGGGCCTTTGGAACCGGGAGGGGTTATGAAGAAGACAGGATCGCTCCTTAAGAACGCCGGGTGGATGGCGGTCGCGCTGGCGGCCGTGCTCACGGCAAGCTGCGGCGGCGGAGGCGGCGAGGCCGCGGACGATGGCTCTGGAGGCGGCGGGACCGGCGAGGCCAGCTACGCGTTCTCCGCCACATCCAAGAACCTCGTCCTGCACTTCGACGCGCCGGTGACCGCGGAGGCGCCGAGCGCCTCGGCCTCCAAGTCCATGGATACGTCGGCGATCGAGATAACGGAGAAGCTCACCGGCGCAGCGCTGGGCGTAGGCGGCGTCTGGCTCAGCGACGACGGGATGGTGGCCGTGGTCGGCGCGCCCTTCAAATACCTCACCGAGTACTCGGTGAGCGTCGAGGGGCTGTACTACGCCGATGGAAGCGAGGTCCCCGCCATAGAGCTCGACATCACCACGCCGGCCAACCCGGACTCGCTCGAGGACGGAGCCTATGCGGACCTTCTGGCAGCGGATAGCGGCGACGAGATCTTCATCGCCACGGGTCCCAACCTCATGCCGGGACCGGACGACCCGAACGAGCTGACGCTCCCCGAGATCGCCTCGACGACCATCGCCATGGAGGGCGAGATGCTGGGCTACCCTGGCTACCAGATGCCGACGTGGGCGAAGCTGGGCGACGGGCACTCCTTCATCATGTCCAAGTGGAACGGCCCTGAACTGCGCATGGCCGATGAGCCCTCATACCTGAGCTATCTGCTCTTCACCGACAAGGACGCGGACCCCGTGGCGGAGTTCGTGCCATCCGACCTCGACGACGAGTCGACGATGAGCTTTATCTTCGTCGTGGGAAGCGCCGGCGACCACAACGGAGACGGGCTGGCCGACATCCTCTTCGGCGAAATGATCATGGATACGACGGACGAAGAGCGCCTCGACTTTAACTTCTTGATATTCTTCGGCCGCGAGGGCGGCTTCGCGGGCGAGATCGCCATGGACGAGGCGGACGTGAGCGTCCCCTTCAACGTCTACCCCGATCCGGATAATCCGAGCGAAACGATTGGAGCGGCCGCAATAATGATGGCCCTTGCGGCAGAGAATCTGCATACGCTCGTAATGCCGCCCCACGCCGTCGGCGACTTCGACGGCGACGGCAAGAGCGACCTGGCGCACGTCAACCTCGACCCGTATGCGGCCAAGACCGTCGTGCACGTTCACCTGGGCTCGGACGAGCCGGGCGTGAGGGACGGCATGCCGGACATACTAGTGACCGCCCCGGGCGAATACCTCTACATCCCCAGGGCGCGTTTGGCGGTCTTCCCCGAGATGATCATGGGCATCGCGGCCGGCAACGTCAACGGCGACTACAGCCTCGTGGACGGCGAGCCGGTGGCGATCGACGATCTGATCCTCGGCAGCTCCATGGCGTTCGATACGCGATTTCTGATGGATGATCCTGGTGCCGAAGCCCCGGCGGGCAAGGCGAGCGTGGTATTCGGCGGATCGGACTGGCCGCTGTACGCCGACGGCGGCAGCATCTCCACCTCCACCGCGGACATAGTGATCGTCGACGAGGACGCCGCCAGGTTCTTCGCCAACGGCATCCCGGGCGTGATAAACGCGCGCGACCTCGACGGCGACCTCAAGTCCGAGATTATCGTAGGCTCGTACAGGGCGGCCAACGACGAGGGCAAGGCATACCTCTTCCACGGCGAGGCGATCGCCGCTGGGGGGGACTACACGACCGGCGACGCCACGCTCTTCACCGGCACTGCCGGCTACACGGCCTTCGGGGCGTCCAGCGAGATCATCGGCGATCTGGACAACGACGGCATGATCGACATCATGATCGGCGGCTACAACGACAAGGGGAACGTGATAGGCTACGTCTACTCGGGCGACGACCTGGACGCTGTAATCATGACCACCGGCATCACACCCGACAAGTCGCAGGTGCAGGGCAGCGCGGTCTCGACGATACTCCTCGATACACAGAAGGAAATACTAGGTCCCTAGGATACGTGCACACCCTACGTGAAGGGGGGCATAGCCCCCCTTTTTTTATCCGGAGCCCCTCCCCCCGGGCGTCATAATAATGACGAAGATAAGTAAGATTTGACCCCCCCGCGCCGTTTTCGATCCAGGTTTTCTTGATAATGCCATATATATCGGTTGGTTATATGAGGCCACCCCGCCCGGGCGTTGGCACGCTTTGTGCTCCATAATGCTTGGACTGGTTTTGACCACCCGGGAGGGGATTATGCTCTCAAGGATCAGATATCTGGACGGCGTATGGACGCTCAGCCTCGCCATGGCGCTCGCGCTCGCGCTCGCGCTTTCCGCCTGCGGCGGGTCGAGCTCGCCAGCCGAGGAGGCCGAGGATGAGGCCGGCGGCGTGGACGCCACGGAGATAACCTTAAGCGGCACGACGCCTTCGGGCAAGGGGCTGGCGCTGACCTTCCCCGAGGAGATGGACCGCGAGTCGGTGGAGGCGAGCATCACGATGACGGTCGGCGGCCCCATCGCCAACCTCGTCGCCTCGCCGCTCTTGGCCAGCTGGACGGTCGAGCCCAGCTACATCTGGGACTCCGACTCCAAGCGCGTGCGCATCTATCCCCTTCCCTACTGCAGGGACGTGAACCTATCGCTCTCCGCCGGCTACAGGACCGCCGCGGGCGCCGAGGGCGAGGCGCTCGATCTCAACGCGCGGAGTGGCAAGAACCCCAACGACTTCGCATACGACGCCGACGCCGTGGACGGGATGCCGATGTGCGGCTCGACGATCTTCTTCAACGACAGAGAGACGATCTATGGACTGACCGGCACGCAGGTGCGCTACAAGTACAACGGCAAGCAGAAGATATGCTCCCTCGGGGGCAACGAGGACGTCTGGCAGCTCGAGCTGGAGGCCGAGCTGATCCCGATGCGTGGGATCAGCGCCGACGGCGGCGCCACGGTCGCGGTACGTGAGATCGAGGACCCGGAAGCGGGCTTCGGCTTTTTGCACGGCTACGACCTGGTCGATACCTCCCCGGTCTCGAGCGTGGGTACGGACCTGGAGATGGTGGGCGCGGTCTCCCCCATCGGCGATCTGAACGGTGACGGGATCGGGGACTGGGCCGTGAGGGAGCTGGTCTTTGACGAGGGCAAGCATTTGGGGGGCACACTCTACACCCACTACATACTGGGCGCTCAGTCCTTCGCCGACACGCTCCTGGGCGATATCGAGATCGTGCCGCTGGCCGCGGTGACCTATTCTGAGAGCTTCCCGCCCGCTTACACCATCTGCGGCGCCGCCGGTGGCAACTTCAACGGCGACGTCAACGCCCAGACCGGCTACGGCTACGGCGACCTGGCGGTGTGCCTGAACTACGGCTCAAGAGGCGGCATTGGCATTGACCCGCCGATGCATTCGTACTCCAAGAATTCCATAGGCAGATACGGCCTTCAGGAGATCTGGACGCTCTCGGGCGGCGATTCGCTGGAAGCGGACCCCAAGGCGGGGGCGCTCATATACAACAACCCGATAGTGAGCGGCTACCAGATACCGATGAGATCCGCCATGGCCGGCGCCGACGTGAACGGAGACGAGAAACACGACTTGATCGTGCCCTTTGGCGCGGTGGAGTTGGAGTTCTCCTCGAGCTCCAAGAAGGTGGATGGGGCCATTTACTCTACCGTGGGCGCGCTGGTGATACTCAAGGAGGTCGGCGAGCAGAGCGACCCGCTGGACTGGGATCTGGCCGACGCGGTCTCCACCGAGATCGTCTTCGCCAGCCAGCATGACAAGATCATGGGCGGCGTCATGGCGCCCGGCGATCTGAACGGCGACGGGCGAGAGGACTTCCTGATCGTCGTCATGGACATGCAGAGAACCGTGCAGATGGCTGAGGTGGATCCCATATACTACCTCTTCGGCTTCCTGGGGCGCGATGAGTGGCCCGAGCGCATAGAGATCGACCCGGGCGCGGCCGACCCGCTGGCCAGGGGCTTCGACTTCGCGATCGTCTTCGCCGACGGCGGGGAGCTGTTCTTTGAGGAGAATATGGCGCAGGGGTTCGAGGTCATAGGCAACGTCGACAACGACGACTTCGACGACATACTGATAAGGAACTACAGCTACGGAGACAACTACGACCTGCTCTACTTCGGGTCTAAGGAGTTGAGCGGCGGCAGGATTCTGGAGGCGGCCGACGCTAACGCGTATTTCGCTTATTGTTGGTGATCTGCTTCGTGACCATAGCGGGGGTTTTATGGGACACACATTTAGGATCAGACGCGGTTGGCTCGCGACAGTCGCGCTGGCGGCCATGCTGGCCCTGGCCGGCTGCCACGGGGGCGAAGGTGCCGCCGAGGAGGCCGAGGAGGGCGGGGATGAGACGGGAGCGATCCCCACCTTCAGCTCCACATCCAACGCCAGGGAGGGGCTGGTGATCACCTTCCCGGAGGCTATGGACGAGGAGTCCGTGATCGACAACCTCCTCATCACACAGGGCGAGGCCGACGCGTCCGTGGCCGCGGGCGTGGGCCTCTCCGCCGGCGCCGAGACCATAGATCCAACCAGGGTCATGGTATCGGAGGACAAGACCACCTACACCGTCTTCTTCCCGGCCAGCTACTGCTCCGCCTACCGCGGATGCGTGGGCCCGGAGGCAAAGAGCGCGGCGGGCATTCCGGTGAACGAGTCGGTCTGCGTGGACGCCGTAACGCCTCCGAACGACTACGACGCCGACGGCGACTGCCTGGCGGAGGTAGCTACGGTGGACGCCGGCGATTCCACTCTTTACTGGCTGACGGGCAGGCAGCTCGTCTGGGACCTCGACGTCATTTCTAGGTCGCTCGAGGATGATGGGATCGTCGTCGATATGCATGAAGAGATACACTTTGAAAGCGGGGGAAACTATCTGGACTACTGGCAGAACGGCTTCGTTGAGCCAAGCGGCGAGGCCACGAGCCTGGGCCGCTTCACGAAGCTTGCCGCCATAGTCATGCCGGAAAACGACACGCCGGCGGCCAGGCTTTATATGGGCTACGACCTGGAGGCCTATCAGAGCTGTTACGGGGACGAAATGGAGTGCGACGACCTCGAGCCCCCGATATCCCTGGGCACCGACCTCGAGCACATCCTCGGGGTCGTACCCGTCGGAAACATAAACGGCGACCACGCGCTGACCGACCAGGGCTACGTGGGCCTGCAGGACTTCATCATGGCCGGCGCCGACGCCGAGGGCGACATGAATTACTACCTGATCCTGGGGCGCGAGAGCTGGGAGCTGGGCCAGGCCCCGACCACCGACGAGGCTCTCTACGCCGCCCGCTACAAATACGATATGAGCGTGTTCCCCCGGCCCTGCGGCGATCAGTCCAAGGTGGCCATGGGCAACTTCGACGGCGACCACTACGTGGACGAGGACGGCAACCAGGTGCCAAGCAGGCCCTACGACGACTGGGGCTTTTGCGCGAGCTACGGTGGCATGCAGACGGTGAACATAGGCTACGGCTCGGAGTCCGTGCCCAGCGCAGTGGACATCTTCTTCGGCTCCTCATCCATCAGGAACACCTCCTCGGACACGGGCATACGGCTTTATGACGCCGACGGCGGCAACTTCGTGGGCGGAGAGGCCAGCCAGGGGGCGGACGACATAGCGCTCATCGTCTACGAGGAGTTTGAGGAGGACGGTCGTGCCGGCGTGGTGCTCGTGAGGGGCGTCGTGGGCGATCGCTCGAACAAGACGCTGCCGAAGGGCCTCTTCGACGAGGGCAGCGCCGCCGACGAGTCCGGATCGATATCCGCGGTGATACAGATGCCGCAGGTCGAGACTGAGTTCATGTCGGTCCACGCGCCGGGCGACATAAACGCCGACGGCCTGGACGACACGTTCATACTCTGGGCAGGCTCTATTGGAGAAATGGAATACATGCAGGCGATGTACGTATTCCTGGGCCGCACTCACGAGCAGTGGCGCAGCAAGACGATCTACACTTCGGAGGACGCGGACCTGTCGTACAGCTACACCGCAAGTGAACTCAGTCCGCAGCAGGGGGTCACAAAGGTCATAACCACCGGAGACATAAACAACGACGGCTTCGACGACTTCGGCTTGCAGTTAGAAACTACTGATCTGATGAATTATCATTACTACAAGATTTACTTTTTGGGCGCTCGCAACCTGGGCGGCGAGGTCACCATAGACGCAGAGAATAATTTCAAGGGCGACTCCTACGCGGGGCTCAGGCTCCTGTCCGTGCTGGAGCATACGGGGTTCGTGAAGATGAAATTATAGATGCAGGCCCGGGCACAGGCCGGGGCGTTTGGAGAGCTTTGGAGGTGGGCCATGAGGATAAAGGACGGGGTTATAGGGACTGGCGTGGCGATCGTGCTGGCGCTCATGATACTGCCCGCGTGCGGAGGCGGCGAGTACGCCCGAAGCGGCGACAGCTCCGATGGCGGGGGCGGCGAGGCGGCGGGGCCCACGGTCGAGTTCGTACGCAACAGGCTCGTGGCGTACTTCGAAGAGCCGATAGAGCTCCCTGAAGCGTCGGTCAGCCGCGCGGAGGCGGGCCTGCCCGAGGGCGTGACCGTGACGGTGGCGCGCGACTACGACGGCGCTGTCGTGGAGGGGATCCATGCGGTGCTCAGCGATGATCTGACTGCGATCATCGCGGGCGGGCCGTTCCAGTACGACACTCTCTACGAGATAACGGTTGAGGGCCTCACGGACGAGCCCTACTCGGAGAAGGTCCGGAGCCCTCGAAACCACATGGACCTCACCGGCGACGGCAACGCCGACTTCATCGCCGGCTTCGAGAGCACGGGCTTCATGGTGGAGGGGCCCAGATTCACGCCTTCGGCTGGGGACTCGATCTATCAGAACCTGCTGTACATGTACGACTGGACCTACGAGCGCGAGGGGTGCTCCATAAGCCAGAGCGGGTTTCTGGTGCCGCAGTTTTTGCACATGGAGGACGGCGACCGCACCGACGCGGACGGAAATCCGCTGTACGGGAGGTTCCTGCTCAGCAGCACATGCGAAGAGGCCCTGCCGGGCCCCTCGGTGTCCAAGACCAGCCAGGGCGGCGGCATGATAATCCCTGACGGCGCCACCACCTTCATCCTCTTCGACGACCGGGACCAGGAGCCCGTAGCCGAGTTCGTCCCGTCGCAGCAATACAGCGTCGGCAAGGGGAGGATGGCTGACGTCGACACCAACCTCCTTTATATGTTCAACATAGGGGACTTCGACGGGGACGGGCAGACCGACCTGGCGATACTGGACGTGTACAACGACCCGCTGAGCAGCAAGGAAGATCATTCCTCAGAGTACGTCTATCAGTTCCGCATCTTCGTCACCCCCGAGGGCGGCTTCAGCGGGCTTTACTCGATGGACGACGCAGACATGACCATCCCCTTCGAGGGCTACGCCGGGGCGGAGGCGATCTATAAGGCCCTCTTCGTCGCATTGGGAGCGCCGCCAAGCCTCGTCCCCTTCTACCCCTCCACCGCCCACTGCAGGGTCGACGGGGGCGCGGCCGAGATGTTCTTCTTCGTCGACTACGACGCCTCCGCCAAACGCAGCGTCCTGAAGGGCTACCGCTACGGCGAGGAGGATCCGGCCACGGTGATATTCGGCAGCCGCGACAAGTACTCCAGCGCCAACGACAAGAACTACCCCGAGTACATATCGACGGTCAGCTGCGGCAACCTAAACGGCGACTTCACCGTGGCGACCGACGAGGAGACCGGGGAAAAGTCGCTTCGGCCCTACGACGACCTGATCGTGGGCGTCTCCTACGTCTGGGACGTCTCCGTTGCCAAGTTCTCCGACTCGGGCGAGGGCAGCGACGCGATACCGGCTGGCGGACTCTACGTCTTCATGGGCGGCGACGTGCCCCAGGGGACCCTGACCGGCGCGGACGTGGTCATAAGGCCGGAGACAACGTACAGCTACGGCCAGATGTTCGACGGTTCGTCCACTGACGACGGCTTCGGGACGCTCAGCGACCTGGCGGTGCGCGTGGCCGACTTCAACAGCGACCTCTACGACGACGTACTCGTGGGCGCCGGCATGGCGAGGGGAAGCTCGGGCAAGATCTACATGTTCTTCGGCGACGACGAGAAGGGCTCCTCCGAGGAGATGGAGGAGATGGATGCGGGCGACGACGCCGACATCTTCATGGCCGGGCAGCTGATGATGACCGGCATAGCGAACTACGACCTGGGCGATACGGACAACGACGGATACACCAACTTCCTCGTCGGAGGTGTAATGGGCTCTAGCGAATTAGTCGCGATGCAATTCCAGCTCCAGGCCGACAGCCAGGGCGAACTTGGCCCTCAGAGGATGACCTCCATGATCATCCTGCCGGTAAACTAGTGATCATGACCGCAAAGAATCGACCGAAGGCCCCGGTTCCCCGGGGCCTTTTTTGAACCGTGACTGGTGACTGGCGACAATAGTGGTTTGAAACGGCAACCACTGAAATCCTAAACCTCCGCGGGCTGAAGCCCGCGGGGTTGGCCGTGTGGCATGTCTATCGGACATGCCCGAATGGCCTCCGCTTCGCTCCGGGCGGCCATTCATCCCCGGGCTTAAAAGCCCGG